>Ga0082335_1001347_pt1 | contig 52943 bp, 50 predicted proteins | sample Subgrocontami58m_FD_72375 | JGI IMG/M metagenome (GOLD analysis project Ga0082335, IMG submission 72375) | Subsurface groundwater microbial communities from S. Glens Falls, New York, USA - GMW37 contaminated, 5.8 m (SPADES assembly) (version 2) ... | reverse complement strand
CCGCCTGGCCAAGGACTGGGAGTGCCTCAACCGCAACGCCCGCGCGTATCTGCTGTTGGCGTCGATCCGACTGATGGTCCGCAGGCTAGGCAGAACCGCGGCATGATCTCGGACAGACTCTTAGGGGGGAGTGCACTGCAATGCCCGGCATCAATTTGTTTGTTCCTACTTTTCGCGTCAAAGAGTGCCTGGCGGAAATTGAGAAATGCCTCGAAATTGGCTGGACCGGCCTTGGCTTCAAAACCGTCGAATTCGAAGAGCAGTGGAAAGCCTACACCGGACTCCCGCATGTACATTTCCTGAATTCGGCGACCGCCGGCCTGCACCTTGCTGTGAAAATAATGAAAGATCATTTCAAATGGAGCGATGGGGATGAGATCATCAGCACTCCCATCACTTTCGTTTCGACGAATCATGCCATCCTGTATGAAGGGATGAAGGTTGTATTTGCGGATGTGGACGAACATCTTTGTCTCGATCCCGAAAGTATAGAGGCGCGCATCACGCCCCGCACCCGCGCAGTGATGTTTGTCGGAATGGGCGGAAATGTCGGGCAATACGAGCGTGTGACAGAGATCTGCAAATCGCATGGTCTCAAGCTGATTGTGGATGCCGCGCATTTGGCCGGAACACGGTATCGCGGACAAACTCCCGGCCGAGATGCTGATGCGGTAGTATACTCATACCAGGCCGTGAAGAACCTTCCGACCGGCGATTCCGGTGCGATCTATTTTGCCGACCCCGAGCTGGATCGCATTGTGCGCCAACAATCCTGGCTCGGTATCGACAAGGATACTTACAGCCGCACTCACAGCCAGGATTCGTATAAGTGGTATTATGAAGTGCCGTATCTGGGCTACAAGTATCACGGCAACTCGATCATGGCGGCAATCGCGCTGGTCCAGCTTCGCTATCTAGACCAGGACAATGCCTACAGGCGGCAGATCGCAAAGTGGTACGATGAGATCTTCACCGGCCACGATGAGATCGGGCTGATCCCGGTGGTCGAGGCTTGCGAATCGTCGCGTCACCTTTACCAGGTTGCCATCGACAATCGCGACGAAGCGATTCTGGCGCTGAACAACATGGACATCTTCCCGGGCGTGCATTACCGGGACAACACCGAATACGAGCACTATCGCTACGCGCACGGCACCTGCCCGCGGGCACATCGGATGTCCAATCGGATTCTGTCCTTGCCCTGCCACCTGCGGCTTACCCATGCCGACGTGATCAAGGTCGGCGAGTCCGTGATCGCGACTGTGAAGCGGACCTCCGGCGTTGAGAAGGCGTTCGGGGGCCGGCCCTCGCCGGCCGACGCAACAAGAATGCGGATCGTACAGGGTTGAACGATGTGAAAATTCCGCTGCCGCCAGACTCGCTACGCAGCAGCGGAGTTCGGCTGGTTCCACTTGGTAGCGAGCACACTGATCTGGTCGTCAGATGGCGGAATGATCCCTTGATATCGCAGTGGTTCAACTCCACGGCCCCCGTCACCGCGGATGGGCATCGTGCCTGGCTCGCGAGATACCTCGCCGATCCGAACGACTATACGTTCGTCATCTCGACCGGAGAGGGTGAGGAGGCGGGCATGATCGCGCTATACAATATCGACCGGGCACGCCAAACGGCCGAGTACGGGCGCCTGCTGATCGGTGAATCGCGCCATCGCGGCAAGAAGCTCGCACTGCATGCGAGCCGGCTCTTGTTGGATATCGGCCGATACCTGGGAATGGAGCTCATCCATCTGACAGTCAAATCACACAATGAAGCCGCGATCGGCCTGTACGAGCGGCTGGGATTCGGGCGCGATCAGGATCCGGCGACAGAACCCGGGAATATTCGGATGGTGTTCAGATACGACGAGTCGACACCCAGTGCGACCTTCGCGTGTTGATGTTCGCCCTTGTCGCGAAGTCCGTAGATATGGTGCCATTCCGGCGGCGCCCATGAGTCAGGCTTCGGGTGTCGAGGCCGCACCAAGGGCTGCAATCGTCCGGCGTCGGCGCGGTGTCCATCCGGAAACATGATGCACCTTTTCAGAGGGATGCCGTGACCGTCTGGTGCGTCGCGGCCCCGCATCAATGGCCCCTCATAGTTGGCCCCTCATCGACGGTTCGGCATCGCTTTCGGGGCCGCACCTGCCAGCCGCCTCGCGATATCCCCCTGAAAATCACACTATGTTCCCGTACGAACACTCAGATAGCCGGGGAGATTCTGCGTTGCGGCACCGTGGAAGTGCCACATCCGTTTCTTCAGGCGACCATGGTTGGCATTGACGTTGTTGATGTGAATGCCGGGCGCCTCCGGCTTTGGCAAACCCGGCGCCGGCAGGATAGGGAACCCGCCCCTGGTACGACGGCCGAACGCGGTCATGGTGGCCCCGCCATTACAACCCAATAGCCGTTTCTTGGCCAGTCTCATGGCTCGCCACGCCCCGCTTGCGGCGCAACCGCCACGGTCTGTCGGAACCAGACCGCCCCCCCAGACGCAAGACGCGAATCGGTGATAAGATGCCCCCCAGAAAATCCAAACGGAGGAACCGAATGCGTCGACGGAAATTTCTGAAGCTGGGAGCCGGCATCGGCCTGGCCGGCGCCACGGGGCCGCTTGCCGCCCCCGCGATCGGCCAGACCCGGGCCTGGCCGACCAAGCCGGTGAAGGTCATCGTGCCGTTCGCCGCCGGCGGCGGCACCGACATCGTCGCCCGCCCCTGGTGCGACAAGCTCAGCCAGGTCTTCGGCCAACAATTCGTGGTCGAGAACCGGGGCGGCGCCAGTGGCCTGATTGGCACCGAAGCCACCGCCCGTTCAGCGGCCGACGGATACACCTTGCTGATCTCGTCCAGCACGACGACGGTCAATCTGCCGCTGCTCCGACAGGTGCCTTATGATCCGAAATCGCTGGAACCGATCGCGCGCCTCGGCGACGCCATCACCGGCTTTGCCATCCATCCCGCGGTCGGCGTCAAGACATTTCCCGAACTGATCGCGTATGCCAAGCAGAACCCCGGCAAGCTGGCATTCGGATCATCGGGACCAGGCACCGGCCCGCATCTTCGGTTCGAGATGCTGAAATACCGCACCGGCGTCGACATCCTGCACGTCCCTTACCGCGGGGGCGCCGACAGTCTGACCGATCTGCTCTCCAACAACGTGCAACTGATGAATGAGCCGGTGACCACGGTGCATGTGAAGGCGGGGAAACTCTATCTGCTCAACATCAATCATTCCGAACGAAGCGTGGAGTTTCCCGACGTCCCGACCCTGACCGAACTGGGCTATCCGAACTCCGACGTGCCGATCTGGATCAGCCTGTGGTGTCCGACCGGGACCCCGCTGGAAATCAAGCAGCGGCTGAACGAGGAAATCGTGAAGCTGTCGAAAACCCCGGACATGCAGGCCAAGCTGCGTCTGGCCGGATCCGCGCCGGTGGTTCAGACATTGCCGGAGTTGGAGGCGTTCCGCGAGGCGGACACCAAGCTTATGGCCGAACTGATCAAGGTGGCGAATATCAAGATCGAATAGAAACGAGCCAGACCCGGTGGCGGTGTCGGAACGCCGGCACCGGGCGCGGTTCCGATCAGGCTTCACCGCCATCCGGTGAAGATCCCGCCGCCAATGGAGTCGCTCGCCATCCGATCGGGCTGGAACGATGATGGCCGCGCATCGAGTTCGGCCGTCCGCGATGATCCGCATGGGAGACGCGTTACGCGCGCGCTTTCACGTGCTGGCCGCGGTCTGGTGTCGGCGAAAACCGGCGCCGTCCTGTCCGTCCGAATTGCGACACAGCCGGAAGGACCGCCCGCACCTTGAGCCGCGGCGGTTTTTCGCAGAGGCCCGTGCCCCGTCATCCGGAGGCCGAACCGCGGCCGCTGCTGCACCGACCACGGCAATCCGGTTCGCCGCGGACATGCCCTGAGTAGTTTCCGAGTCTGCCGCAATGCAACATGACCTGGCATGGTGCCAGAACGACGTAATGCCATTCCTGTCCGCGACCGTCCGCATACAGCATTGCCGCGCGGTGCGATGCTCGTCGACGCGGCCGGTGTTACGTCTCCCAATCCAAGCCAAGGATCCTGTCATGCCGCCTTTCATTCGTCCAAGCGCCAGACCCGTGTCACAGAGGCGCTCGCTTGCGACCGCGGCTCTGGTGGGAACCGCGGTGTTCGTCAATATTCTGATCGCCGCTCCCAGCAATACGATCGCTCAATCCTCAGGTCCGTCGGCGCAGGTGGCGGCTCCACAGCACCCGGCCGCCGCCGGGGCCACGGAGACCAAGGGCGAAACCATCGAGCAGCGGATCAAGAGCCTGCACACGGCGTTGAAGGTTACGCCCGATCAGGACACGAAATGGAAGGCCGTCGCACAGGCGATGCGACAGAATGCTGTGGCCATGGACAAATTGATCGTGGAAACGCAGGCAACGACCGCGCGTGGCATGACCGCGCCGGACGACTTGAACACCTACAAGAAATTCGCCCAGGTGCATCTCGACGGCCTGAAGAACCTGATCGACGACTTCAAGATACTCTACGATGCAATGCCCGCACCCCAGAAAAAGAATGCGGACGAGGTATTCAAAACGTCCCGGGAATAAGGCGCTCGGTCGGCTGTCCACCTGACCGTTCCGGGCGTGTGTCGCGGTGCCCGGACCATGATCAGGCGGAGCGGACAGGTGGCAGAGGGTCAACCATGTTCTGAAGCAACGAATGCACGCGCGTTCTCCGTTTCCTGTCAGGGTGAACGCGCTTTAACCGGGAGGTCACCATGACCCGATCCATTGAACCAAGGTCAACCCACCGATTGTCCCTGTGGTGCGCGGCAGGGCTCGCATTGTTTGTCGCGACACTTGTTGTGGGCACATTTGCCGACCAGGCTGCCGCGCAAGGACGCGGGAACGATCATCGTAAGCACTCCCGAGGCAATCATGGCTATCGCCACGATTGGGATGGTGGATACTATCGCGCTCCGCCGATCATCTATGGGTCTCCCCGCTATGGATCGCCTTACTACTATCCGCCGCCGGTGATTTACGGGCCCGGTCCAGGTTTCACCCTTCAGATTCGGTGAACTTCCAGCCAATCGCCGGGACGTTTGCCATCTGTCGCGGCCTGCTTGGCATCAAACCGCGGCCATGCGGCGTTCCATCGCGCTGTCGGACCGGTTGAACCTGAGGCGGGGCGGCTTCCGGTGACCATGGCCTGCCGACCGCTTGTGGGGCCCGATTGTTGACCCGGCCCGGAACGATCGGTCATCTCGGACATTGCGTCATAGGGCTGCGGGCGCGCCGGATTGTCGGCCGCCTTTCAACTGAGAGAACTGGCATGCGACGTTTCATCACATCAGCAGGCCTGGCCCTTGCGATCGCCGGGTGCGCATCCCCGGAGCCGACCACACCCCAGATGGTCGTCAGTCCCGCATGGACGACACTGCCCACCGACGCGCCAATCTCCTTGTTTCCGGTCAGTCGCGAAAAGTCGAACGATATCGTGATCGCGCGACCTGATCCCCGGGTGAAATACCGAACCAGTCCGGATTGCCATTACGTGAACTACGACGGTTCCTGCAAGCACAAAAAATACGTTTCTTACCGGATCGAGTAGATCGGCCGTCGATACCGCCTGGCCATAACGGTCGGAAGCGGGACGACGGGGAGCCGATGGCTGGATATGTCAGTATTATAGAATAATGGGTTTTTTTGTGCGGGCTGGGATGGACGGTTCAAGCCTGGTCATGATGGAAAGCCAGGAGCGCCACATTGGTCAATGGTCAGGGCCGTTGGTATGGGAATGCGGCCGTTATGGTGTTTGTTGTTGATACTGCCTTCTCACCGGCCTGGCCGGTGCGGGCTGGCCGTCCGCAAGGGCCTCACACGGAGGGCACCGAGGACCACGGTGGCGCACGGAGGCGTTTGGCCATCGATGGAGCGCCCAACGGGAAAGCAACGGAAACCCGCACCGAGTCTTCGGACGCGTCAACGTCCACTTGGCGTTGGCTTTTCGGGTGCGGACGGTCGCGGTGTGGGCTTGCAACTTTCGTTGCCCGGACCCCGTGCGCCGTCGTGGTCCGCGGTGCCCTCCGTGTGAGGCCCTTGCGGACGGTCGGGCATGCACCGGCCCATCAGGCAGACAGGCATGCGGTTTCAACGACCAATGCCATAAGCGCCAAGGCCGTTGCACGCCCCCTGGCCCCGCCCCGCCTGACCGCTTGGCTTCGATGGGATGTTGGGCCTGGCGTTCGGAGACATGTTTACGCCGCCGGCCCGGCTGGCCGAGGGGTTGACGTGTGTTCGGGGCCAGGTTTCGCGTCGGGCTTCGTCGCCGCATGGTCTCATGGCGCCCGGTCCAGGTCGCTCGACGGCGTTGCTGCAACACTGTGCCCCCGGGGCGGCGACGGCGGGGCTGCGGGCTGGTCGTCGCGCCCGCTCGTCCCTCGCTCAGCTTGCTCCTCCCGGCCCGCCGCCTCGCCGCCGCCGCCCCGCTCCGCTGTCACTGTGAACTCGGGCGCAGCGAAAGCCCAGGTCGTCATCGCGGTACGTCGGGTCGCCCCAGTACCGGTACGCCGCCCGCACGCCGCGCGCGTCGAGGCTCCAGGACCCGCCGCGGATGACGCGGTCAGTCGAACCCCCGCCGAGCCGGGCGGCGCCGTCGGTGGGGGCGCCTTCGTAGGTGGCGTGCCAAGTATCGGCGCACCATTCCCACACATTGCCCAGCATATCGTGTAGCCCCCAGGGATTGGCCGCCTTCTGCCCGACCGGGTGCGTGCCGGCCCTTGTATGGTCGTATTGTTTCTCTGGCCAGTCGCTCGAGTCATGACCATTGTCCAGATCAAACCCGACACCGCTGTTGCCGCCGTACCAGGCGATGTCGTCCAGGACCGGCGCGTTGCACTCCCCCAGCATGTCCAGATCGCCGGCATAGGTCGCTTCGGTCGTGCCGGCGCGGGCCGCATATTCCCATTGCGCTTCGGATGGCAGGGTCAGGTCCAGGCCGGGCAGGCGCCGGTTGATCTGTTGCAGAAATGTGATCGCATCCTGGTGGCTGACTTGTTCCACCGGTCGGTCCAGGGTCTTGAAGCGGCTCGGGTTGTTGCCCATCACCGCCTGCCACAACGCTTGCGTGCAGGGCGTATCGAACAGCCAGAACCCGGTTTGTAGGGTTACCTCGTGTTGGGGGCCTTCATCGCTGTCGCGTCCCGCTTCCTCGGGCGGCGAGCCCATCAGGAAGCGTCCGGGCGGGCACCAGCGCAGGCGTTGCTCCACCTTGGTGCCGTCGAGGCCGGGTAATGGCTGCATATCATCCTCCGGTGGCAAGACCGGCCTCGGTTCTGCCGCACCGAACAACCGCATCAACGGACGCAGACCCGACCACAAACGCCCCACCAGCCCCCGAGCGGGGGTGGGGATGGGTGCCGGCAAGTGGCTGACTTCCGGCGTCACCCCGCCAGTGACCGCGATGCTGACCCATGGCCCGTATCGATCGACCCCTGCCCGCTCGGCCCAGGCCGGTTTCTCTTCGTGCTCCCAGAACAGTGCCCGAGGCCATCGCGTGGCCTCGTCCACGAGGGCGCCTTGCAGCATCTCCGCCGTGATGCCCTCGGTCCACCAGAGATCGGCGCCGCGCAGGTCGCAGCCGCGGAACTCCGCCCCGGTGAAGTCGAAGCCGCGCAGGTCCTGTCCACGCATGTTGCCCCGCATCACGGCACCCTGGAACGCGGTTCCGGGGTCGAGTTCGGCCAGTTCGACCAATTCCACGAAGGACAGGTCACCCGCCTGAGCGATGCGGGCGATGCGTTGCAGGTGATCGTTGGTGAAACTCATGGGCGCGGTTTCGCCACCCCGGGCACCACCACCACCTTTGCCACTTCCAGCCGGTTCCTGCTGTCCCGAGGGATGCCCTCCGCAAAGATCGCGTCCAGCACGTCTTTCTGCGTGGCGGAGACCGGTGCGCCGTCCGACAGGGTCACGCTGAACCCATCGCGCGGCACCTTGACCGACAGGGCAATCGGTCCGTCGCCGTCCTGTCCGGTTCGTTCCATCATCAGATGCGGCACGTCTTCCAACGGCTCATCCACGATCCGGCCGTGGTTGTCCACGCGCCCGGTGATCCGGACCGAATCGCCATGCGGCCCCGGCGCGGTGTTGGGATGCTTCCGCTGGCGAAAGATCGTGTCCTGCATGGGTTGCCATGCGTCCGCCTCCACCACGAACAGCGGCGCGGTCAGGCCGATATCCATGGTGACGGTCACCTTCTGGCCATCGACCTTGATGGGGATCGCGACGTTGTCGTCACAGCGCAGCCGCAATGTGTAAGGCACCATCAGATTGCCCGCGTTGTCGGGGGTGGGCTGGTTGACCAACAGGGTCACGACCTCGGCGATTTCGCTGAATTGTTTGGAGGTGATGCCGCGCGGATCGGGCGGGTCTTCGGAATCGATGCCGGCGGCGCGCTTCCATGCCGTCAGCATTTCCTGCTTCGCGTCGGCATAGGCGGGGATGTTGCCGTAGAAAGTCTTCAGGATGTTGTCCATGAAGGCGGGACCCGGTCGTTCGGGATCGTTTCGACTCCGCCAAGCACTGACGCTGGTCGCGCTTTGGACGCGGATCACCTTGGCAAACTCGACATCCGTCCACGGATACCAGCGCGGCTTCGGCGTTCCGTCGCCCCGCTGGCCGGCCTTGAGGGCCTCATCGATCAGACCCGCAAGGCGCCGCCGCTCTTCCAGGTACCGGATCTTGGTTGGCGGTCGTCCCATCGGTTTCTCCGTGAGTTTATCCGCGAGAACGGCCAGAATCCGCCGTTATTCCTTACTTTAGATCGAGCGGCTCACCTGTTGAAGGGAGCCCCCCATGATCGATCCCGCCGCCTTCCCGTCCCCCGAGGAAACCCGGGTGTTCATCGTCACCGTGCTGGCCGTGATCCAGCACGTCCCCCTCGCCGCGCCGCTGTATGCGGCCGGGTGCGTGGCGCATCTGTTGCGACTGCATGCCGCCATGCCCTGGGTGTATCTCGGACTGGCTTGGGCCGCGATCCCGACCCTGCCGGCCGCCGCGGCACTTTATGCGGCCGGGTTCCTGGCGCATCTGCTGCATCAGCACGAGGCCATGCCCTGGGTCTATCTCGGCCTGTTTCTGGTGGCGGTGTTCTTCCATTAGGGCAAGCCACGTCGCCTCCAAGCAACGGCCGCGACCACCCTCCCCGCCATCGCCGAACCACAACCCGGCCATGGCGGGGGAAACCGTCCCGCTCGGCCGCTCCGATCGGGCCGGTTCAGCGATCGGCGGGGCGCACGGTTCGGCAATCATCCGCGGCAAGCCGCGCGTGGTCCGTCACGGCCCGAGCATCCAAGCGGACACGACGATTCGCCAAACCCCAGCCGATCCAACGGCCTGGACACGGGAGCAAACGGCACAGGCCGACCGCGACATTCCCTTCTTCGTATGCTTCGTGTCTTCGTGGTGGCCAAAGCGGGCTCTCCGCCCGCCTTGGCGTGTGAATGAGGCTCCGCTTTGTTTCACCGCGAAGCCACGAAGACCACGACGAGGGTTCATACCCAAGCACGACGCGGACCCGCCGTTCCGTCCGGCGGACACCGGAGTTAGACGACACGCACAAACCACCGCTTCAAGCGGGCGGCGGCGGCAGTACGACAAATCGCCTCGCCCCGAGGGGGAGAGGCCGTGCCGCGAAGTGGCGCGGGTGAGGGGCCGAGCGACGGTGCCGGCGCTTGGTGTGGTCGGACGACCCCTCACCCGCCACGCTCCGCTTGACGACCTCCCCCGCCGAGCGGGCGAGGTGAGACTCTCGCGGCGCGGGCCGGGAGTCATTCTCGCGGCAGGTCAGCGCCAACGTCACCCGACTCGGTGGTTTTTACGGGTCGCCCTGGATCCAGGCGACAACGCGATGCCCCAACCCCAATTGGGGCGAACTCCCATCCGCCCCGCCGACCTCCCAAGGGCCAAACCGTTTCTCCCGGGCCGAGTCCAACAGGCCCGATGGATCCGGCCGATGCACTCAAAATAGGCATTCGCGACACCAGGGTTAACGGCGCCAATCCGGAACGATACCCCCCGAGTCCCGCGCCTATCCGGAACAAAACCCCCCGGTTCCGGCAGGGATTTGCAATGACCCTTGGCCGCGCCGAACTTAATGTGGAATCTTAGGATTCCGGCCAATATGCCACGATATCAATGCTGTGCGGCCGAATCCGGAGACCGCGACTGAGCCGCGGTGGCAGCGCGTGAAGGGGGCGATCCGGCAGTCTCAAAACAGAGACGACCCGCGTTAACCATTGCCCATTTCTTGCACAAAACACGACGATTCAAAGAGTTATGGCGCGATCTTAAACGCCGGCCTGCACCGGTCGAAAATCCACCTTGCCAAGCGGGATCGGCGCTCGTTAGAACATAAAGAGAACTTATGGGCCAGACCATGCTTGCCTCCGTTTCCGGCCAAATCCACGGAAAACCGCGCCTCAGCGGGCGGTCGTGGCCCCATGCTGGCCTGGCGCCTGTATTTCCGACTCATTTGGTCAGGTATTCGTCATGCCGGTTTTTCGACTCCGCGTGTGCGAAATTGCCCCATGATCATCGGACGCGTCCGGGCCGGCCGCCCAGTTTTCAGGCACCCGACAAGGACACAATCAACCGCAACCCCGCCCTGCCCAGCAGCCGGCACCCTGCTCGGCCACCATCACGCCTCGTCCGCCGCCCGCGCCAATTCCAGCGCCCGGGCGTAAACCAGCTTCCGGGGCAACCCGGTCGCGGCCGAGACCAAGGCGGCGGCGTCCTTGACGCTGTTCCCGGCCAGGGCCTGCTTCAACTGCCCGTCCAGATCCTCATGATCGGCCTGCTCGGGAGGGCCGAGCAGAAGGGTGATTTCACCGCGCGGGGGGTGGGTGGCGTAATGGGTGGCGAGGGAACCGACCGTGCCGCGCCGGACTTCCTCGTAATGCTTGGTCAGTTCGCGCGCCACGGCGGCCTGCCGATCGCCGAAGGCCGCCAGCATGTCGGCCAGGGTTTCGGCCAGCCGATGCGGCGCCTCATGCCAGATCAAAGTCGCCGCCAGACCGGCCCGTTCGGCGGCGCGCAGCCCCCCGAAGGCGGCTCGACGGGCGGCGGAACGTGGCGGCGGGAAGCCCAGAAACAGGAAGGGCAGCGGCGGCAGACCGGACAGGATCAGCGCGGTCACGGCGGCATTGGCGCCGGGGACGGCGCTGATGGGCAGGTCCTCGGCGATCGCGGCGCGGACCAGGCGGTAGCCGGGGTCGGAGACCAGGGGCGTGCCGGCGTCGGAAACCAGGGCGATGCGCTTGCCGGCGCGCAGCATGGCGAGAATCGCGGGGATTCGGGCGTCTTCGTTATGCTCATGCAGAGGTTGGGTGCGGGTGGAGACGCCGATCGCCGACAGCAGGCGGGCGGTGTGACGGGTGTCCTCGCACAGGATCAGATCGGCTTCGCGCAGGGTGTCGCGGGCGCGGGTGGTCATGTCGCCGAGGTTGCCGATTGGTGTGGAAACCAGCACAAGTCCTGGCGGGGGGACGGACTGGCCGTCCTGCCGATCATCGGGAGGCGGAACGGATGATTCGTCAGGCATGGGAGCTCCTTCTCGGCACGCTCTTTGGCACATCGGGCGATCGGATGCTCCGCCCCGTGGCGGTTTCGTTCGGGTCATCGGGCTCCGTCCGGCTGGGTGCCGTGTGGTGCACCCTGGGGAAGGTTCCAGCGGGTTGGTCTGCGGGGTCGCTCCTGGCGCGCCAGGATAAGACCCGGACAGGGGGGCATGGTTTTGCCCTCCCACCAAGGGCTACAGCATTCACACCTCTCGGGAGCAGAGAAAACTCTCCCCCTCCCCTTGAGGGAGGCGGCCGGGGGCGGGGTGAAACCGCTCGGATTCTTGGAACCCCTCCCCCCAACCCCCTCCCTCAAGGGGAGGGGGAGAATGGTCGTCACCGTCATCGCCATGGTGCTGCCACCGGAGCTCTGCTGTGCGTCGGCCTGCTGGCCGGCGTGCTGAGCGGGTGCGGCCCGCAGCCTGGACCATCGGGCCAAAACTATCAGCAAGGGGCCATGCCGACCGGGTTGGCGCCGATTGCCCAATCGACCGGAAGCAAGGTGGCAATCCTGCTGCCGCTGAGCGGCCCGCTGGCGGATCGTGCCCAGCCGATGCTGCAAGCCGCGCAACTCGCGCTGGGATCCGGCCCCGTCCTGGATCCGCGCGACACCCAAGGCACGCCGAATGGGGCCGTTGCGGCGGCCCGGGCCGCCATTGCCGGGGGCGCCGGGCTGATCCTGGGTCCTCTGACTTCGGCCGAGACCGCTGCTGTCGCGCCCGTGGCGCGGGAGGCCGGGGTTCCGGTGCTCGCCTTCACCAATGCGTCGTCGCTCGGGCAGCCGGGGCTATGGCCGCTCGGCATCACACCGGTGCAGCAGGTGAAGCGGCTGGTCGTGGCGGCACAGGTACAAGGCCGCAGCCAGACGGCGGCCCTGCTGCCGGACAACGATTTCGGGCAGGCGATGGCGGCGGCTCTGGTGCAGGCCACGGGTTCGCTGGGTCTGCCGGCGCCGATCATCGTCATGCACGCGCCCGGGATGGGAGCGATCAACGCGGCGGCGCGGGAGATATCGGGGTATGGCAGCCGGCGTGGCCCGATCGACGCCCAGATCAGGGCCGCCCGGGCTTTGAACACGGCGGAGGGAAGGCGTCATGCGCAGGAACTTGCGCGCAGCCGCGTCGGCCCACCCCCGTTCGATACCTTGCTTCTGGCCGACACGGGTGACGACCTGCAAGCCGTGGTGGCGATGTTGCCTTATTATGATGTCGATCGCTCGCAGGTGCAGATCATCGGGCCGGCGCTGTGGGCCTCGCCGGCGAGCGGGTCCGGCGCGATGGAGGGAGCGTGGTTCGCTGCGCCCGATCCGGCGCAACGGGCCGCGTTGGAACAGTCATTCACCACCCGGTTCGGCAATCCCCCGTCACCGCTGGCGGATCTGGCGTTCGACGCGGCCTCGATCGCGCGGGTGCTGGGCGGGGGCAGCGGCTTCCCGATCGCGGCCCTGACCCAACCCGCCGGGTTCGAGGGGGTCGACGGCTGGCTTGCCTTGCTGCCGGACGGGCAGGTGCGGCGGGGATTGGCGGTGTTCCGGATCGAACGCGGCGGCCCGGCGATGATCGAACCGGCGCCACAGTCCGGATCGGCGCCGGGGAGTTAACGGGCACGGTATGGTATCCGCGAGCGAACCGACAGCTCCGATCGTCATGGCCTGGGTTGACCTGGGCCACCCACCGCGACTCGTTGAATCAACGGTTGCTGGGTCGGGATCGGCCATGACGATTGCTGGGTCGGGCTCCGCCCCGCGGTTGCTGGATCAGACCCAGCCATGACGATGGACGACGATGGAACGTATCGATGGGTGCGACATCGCGGCGAGGCGTTCCTATGCCCCTCCCTGCTCCAATCCCGGCCGATAATCGAACCGTTCGCCGGCTTCCTTCCCCGCGTTGAAGGCATCCGACAGGACCGAACGCCGGCCGGACCCGCCCTTGCGGTGGAATTGCAGGCCCAGTTTTTCCATCTCGGTCTCGATGATCGATTCCTTGATCGGCACCAGATCCCGTCCCGAGCTCTGCTGCCGGGCCGTGGAACGAGCCTCGGACAGGGCATTCAGCTTGGCGATGATCCCACGTGCCAGGCCGATCTGGAAGGAATTGGTGGCGGTACGGCGTTGACCGGACGGGGTGTCGCGGTAGATCGGACCGGTCTGGAATGACTGGGTCTCGGTCTCGAACGCCATTGCGATCAGATCGTGCAGATAGACCGCCGCCTGTACATCGCCCGGCATGCCGAAAAAGACATACCGCAAGGTGCCGTTCACCGACATCTCCGACCAGACCCGGCAATCGAAGAAGCTGGCGATGGTGGTCATGCAATCGTCGATCGGGCCCCGGCGCTTGCGACCGGTCTCGATCCCCACCCCCTCGCAACTCTGTCGGCGCAGGTCGAGCTCGTTCAGGCTCAGCCCGTATTTGTCCAGCAGTTCGGCGACTTTCTCGGCGGCCGCCAGAGCCTCCTGCTCGGTGCAGCCTTGTTCGACGGTCTTCTCTCGCAGGCCACGAATGCGTGTGACCAGCCGATCCAGTTCGCCGTCGTTCGTTCGGCTGGCACTCGTCCGGCTGGACCCGGCCGACAGCTTCACCCGGGCGCGCAGGGACTGGAACAGGTCGAGCACGCGCGGCGACAATCCGTGATGGGCGACCTCTGCCGCCACATGGTCGGCCAGGCTATCCAGGGTCAGCCCGCCGGACCCGTGCATGCCGCGGATGGCGATCGTCTCGATCATCACCAGGGCGATGCGCGCATATATATCCGCGAGCCGCGTCCGTTCGGCGTCCCGCGCCAACGTGCCATGGTTCAGCATAACGATAAGGGCCGGCGGGGAGGTCATCGCCCGGACCCGCGCCTTGTCGGCTTCCTCGATCTCCCCGGCTCGCCCTTCCCATTGGGCGGCGATGACGTCCAGCGGAAGGCTCGCCGGCTCGAACGGCAGGGGCCGGGGCTTGCGAGGGGAGTCACCAGAGGGGGAGGTGCCAGAGGGGGAGGTGCCAGGGGAAAACACCCCAGCGGGCGCGCCAGATTTCGCGTGGGTATTGTTGGCTGGCCCATGGGTTGGCCGCGGGTCGGTGTCCGGGGGCTGGAGGATCGTCGGGTCCAACCCATTGCGGATGACGTGGCGAAACACCGCCTCGGCGCAGCGGACCGGATTGCTCAAACCGCGTCCCCCGGACCGCATGAAACCGCGCACGACCTCCATGCCGCCCCGATCCAAGGGCACCGGCATGCCCGCCACCAGGAGCGAGCCATTCTCCAGCGGCGCCAACCGACAGAGGAATTCGATCCCTTCGATCATCTCCTCGGGAATGGGCGGCGCCAGCCGGACCGGCTCTCCGGTGGCCCGGTCCAGCCATTGGCCGCGTTCGTGACCAAGCACCCGATAGCGGGAACGGCGCAGGGCGGTCAGCACCGCGGCATCCTGGGGGGAGCGTCGTCCTCCGGCGCGGGCCAACCGATCGAACGCGGTGACACCAAGGAGAGACGGCGTGCTGAGCGCGAGTTCCTGGGCGAGGACCTGGGCGAATCCCACGGGTCCGGCGAGGCTGGACATATCGGATGGGCCTTCGGTGTGGGTCAGCCATTGGCGCAGCAGTCCGGGCACCCGGTCCCGCGACACAAAGGCAGCGGCCTCCTCGCAAAGCGCCACCCATACCGCGCTCCGGGACGTGGTGCCATCCGGATGCCTGCTTACGGCGGTCTGCCTGACACTATGATTCATGTGTGGGCCTTGCGCTGGCTGGGGAAGGTGGCATGCCCCACGACTCGGTGGGCACAGTCTGTCATGGCAGCCGACCGATCAGGTCCGCGCAAGCCCTCTTTTGTCGAGATCCGGGTTCCGCGGCTCAAGGCGCTTCCGCGGAAAAACCCAGCCGCATGCCGGCGGCCTCACGGTCAAAGATCGCCAGATCGCGCTCCAACTCCCATTGCAGACGGGCTTTTTCACTGCCACCGAGGAAGCGGTCGCAGGCAGGGGACGGCGCGGCGGTGGGATGGCTGCCCTGACAGGGCCCGACCAGGCGCCAGGCGCGCGGATCGGCCCACAGGCTCTCCCCGGCGACGAAGGCATATTCCAGTGTGTTGCGCTCCAGCGTCACGAGATCGGCCCAACCCAGCCGGTAGGTGGCCGCCGCGCGTTGCAGTTCATGCGTGCGGTCGATCCGCTCGACGCCTTCGTCATCGGTGGAAATCACGGTCGGCACGCCGGCCGCGCGGTAGATCGGGAACGGGTGGTCGGCGCCCTCAACGCCCAGGATCTGTGCGTTGCTGGTCAGATTGATCTCCACGGCGACCTTACGGCGCGCCATCTCGCGCAGCAGGGCGAAGGGGTCGTCCTCATACATGACCGCGACGCCATGCCCGATCCGGCTGGCATGACCCAGTTCGACCGCCTGGCGGATATGGAACAGCAACTCCTCCGGACGAACCAGCCCCAGGGTCAGTTCGCCGGCGTGGAGCGTAACCTTGGTGCCCGGAATGGTGCGGTAGACATGGTCGATCATGTGCATCTGCGCGGTGTAATCGGCGAGCGCGATGGGGTCGTCCTCGGGCGCCACGAAGTCCAGGCCGACGATATTGGGGTGTGCCCGTTGCAGCAAAGCTCCGAACAACGTTTGGGCGAAGACCTTGGGTTGCGCGGCGGTGCGAGTCACCTGCTGGACCCAGCGGACCGTGACCGCGCAGCCGGGGGATGGAAGCGACGAGGCGCAGCCTTGGCGTTCGCGCATCTGGTGTTCCAGATTGGTCGCGTCGACGGCGGCCTGCCGCACGATCGCGTCCAATCCGCCGGTCATCAGGGCCGCCTGAAATCCGGCCATGTCGTCCGGGCGGTAAGGTCGGGCCGCATTGATCTTGGTGGCCAGGGCGCCGACGGCGGTACCCTGGAGGGTGATCATCAGCTCGATATAGCGCATGCGTTGACGGCCGGCGCGGTCGACCACTTCGGCCGCCATGCTCGCCGGGTCCGCCACGCCGCTAAACCTGCCGAACGTGGCGAAGAAATGGTCATGATCGCTGTTGCCGCTGGTGGGTACGAAATCGCGCATCGACCAGGCGTTCACCAGGGTTTTCGTCAACCCCGCATGGCCGACCGCATCGGCCAGGGGGCGCGTAGTGTTGCCGCAGGGGGGATTGGCCACCGTCGCCGCTTTCGGATCGAAGCAGAGACCGGCCGCGGCGCCCACCCGGATATTGGCCTCGGCATAGGCCGCTCCACTGAGATGATTGTGCAGGTCCCCACCCTTGGGCATCCGATAGAGGAAAGCACGCAACAGCGGCGGGGACGGGGCGAACTCGGCAAACCGTGCCGCGGCCGAAGGATGGAGGTCGGTCATGGCCGGGTTGGGACCGACATTGGCACAACCGGCGAGCATAAGGCCGAGGCCAAGAGCGATACGAGCCCACATGGCGTCAGACCGCCTGGTTGTGCAAAACGGTCGCGCCCCGCCACGGAAGCCCCAGGTTCTCCATCAGGATGTCGATGACATTGGCCTCGCATTTCCGGATCTCGCCACGGGTATGCGGGGTCAGGAACGCATTCGGCACCGCCCAGAACGGCGAGTCCGCGACGAGTGGCTCGCGGTCGATGCGATCGAGAGCGGCACCGGCGAGGCTGGCCAGGCGGGTGTCGCGGGCGGCGATGGCGTCCTTGTCGTATTGGTCGGTTCCATCGCTGATGGACTGGATGAATTTCAGGTTTTTGCCCGATTCGATCAATCCATTATGCCACCTCCCCGGCACGAAAATCTCATCCGCCTCCGGCGCCCGCCGATCGAGCTCGGCCCGTTCCCGCAGCTTGAAGCTGGCGATGCCGGTGTTCAGCCCGTCGAAGGTGGCCATCATTGGGTAGGCGGCATGGGCGAATCTGATGGTCACGCGATCGTTTTGGGGCAGCATGAGGCGCTTCCTGGTTGGTTGCGCCGATACTGGTCCGGCGGATGGAGCGGACTCAAGCCCGGATCATGCGCCCGGATGGGGTAGGCGCGCGGGTCGCTCGCCCAGGTCTTCGGAAAACCGCAGCAGGTACCCGTCCGGGTCCTGCACCAGGAACTGGCGGTTGCCGACCTCGACCGTTCCGACGCGATACCAGGCATCATGTGGGGCGCGGAACAGAGGCCAGCCAACCGCGGCTAGGGCGGCGACCATTGGCTCGATCCGGTCAACAGAGATCTGGAAATTGATGCCGCGTCCCAGCGGCGGGTGCAGCGGCGCGGTATCCCAGTTGCCGTTCACCTGGCTCAGCATGACCTGAACGCCGCCGGGTCGCTCCAAATAGGTAAACCCGCTTTCCGGGCGCTCATAGGCGACGCGAAAGCCAAGGAGATCGCACCAGAAGTGGCAGCTTCGTCCGAGGTCGAAAACGTCAAGCTCCGGCACCAGGGGCGCGAAGCCGCCGGACGGGATGGTGCTCATTCCGTCACGAACTCGGTCGCCCGGTATCCCTGGGCAAACAGCAAAGCGCGCAGGTCGGCATGATCGACCCGGGCCCGCGCCTCGGCCGCGACGATTGGCTTGGCGTGAAAGGCAACGCCGAGGCCAGCCGCGCGCAGCATATCCAGATCATTGGCCCCATCACCGACAGCGATACTGGTCGATATGTCCAGACCATGTTCGCGGCTGAGCCCGTTCAGCGAGTCAAGCTTTGCCGAACGGTCGAGGATCGGTTCGGCGACAAAGCCGGTCAGCGCCGCACCGTCATCCAGCAACAGGTTAGACCGATGGATGTGGAAGCCCAGCAAGGTGGCGACACGGCCGGTGAAGAACGTGAAACCGCCGGAGACCAGGGCGGTATAGGCACCGTTCGCCCGCATCGTCGCCACCAATTCGCGTGCGCCACCGGTCAGGGTAATGCGCGCCCAGGTCTGCTCCAGCGCATGGACGTTCAAACCTTTCAGCATCGCCACGCGTTCCCGCAGCGCGTCCTTGAAATCGAGCTCCCCGTTCATCGCGCGGGCCGTGATGGCGGCGATCTTCTCTTTCAGGCCGGCGAAATCGGCGAGTTCGTCGAGGGTCTCGCCAGTGATGATCGTGCTGTCCATATCGGCGATCAGCAGGCGTTTGCGGCGGGTCGCGGCCTCGGTCGCGATGACATCGACGTGCGCGCCCGCAAGGGCCTGGCGTGCGGCGGCGATGTCGGGACGGACGGACAGGGGGATATCCGCGGCCTCCCCGGCGCTCAGGACGATAGGGGTGCCGCCGCCGGTCGCCTCCCGTACGCATGCGATCATGGCGTCGGTCAGGGATACGGCATTGCGGTCGGCGATCAGGGTCAGGACATGGCTCATGGTGCCGCCTGCTTCCCATGCTTCGGCCGGCAGGTGAAGGGGGTTCATGCAGGGCAATCGGGTGAAGGAAGCAAAGCCTCAGGGCTCCGCCCCGGATCCCGCGAGGGGCGTTGCCCCCTCGACCCCCACCAAGGCTGGGCCTTGGATGCCATTTATTGGGTCAGGGGAGAAAGGGGCCGACACGGACGTTGAAACGCCATGGTTGGCCCCCTTTCGTCCCTGACCCAAAAGATCGCGGTCCAGGGGCCGTGGCCCTGGTGGGTTCGAAGGGCGAAGCCCTCGCGGGGTTTGGGGCAGCGCCCCAAGGCTTTGCTTCCTTCACCCGATTGCCCTGGGGGTTCATGGCGTCGGCTTGGTGGACTGGTCTAGACTGCCCGTGCCGATCTCCCGGACCAGTCCATTGACCCAGCCCCCCTCCGACCTCCCTTTGGCGCTGATCGTCGCCGGCCCGACCGCCAGCGGCAAATCCGCCCTAGCGCTGGCACTGGCCGAACGGCTGCGGGGAACGGTCATCAACGCGGATTCCATGCAGGTGTATCGGGAACTTCGCGTGCTGACCGCGCGTCCGACCCGCGACGAGGAAGCCCAGGCGCCGCACCGACTCTACGGCGTCCGCCCCGCCGCCGAACCCGGCAGCGTCGCCTGGTGGCGCGGCGAGGCGCTGATCGCCATGTACCAGGCTCATGCGGAGGGGCGCGTGCCGATCCTGACCGGCGGCACCGGTCTCTATTTCACGGCGTTGACCGACGGCATCGCCGATATCCCCGATCCGGGGCCGGACGCCCGCGCGGAAGCCCGCCGGTTGCTGGCAGACTTCGGCCCGGAAGCCCTGCATGCCGGTTTGGCGAAGGTTGACCCCGCCACCGCGGCGCGCCTGCATCCCACCGACGGCCAGCGGATCGCCCGCGCCTGGGAGGTATGGCGCGCAACCGGGCAGGGTCTCGCCGTCTGGCAGAATCGGCGCGGCGCCCCTGCCCCATGGCGCTTTGCCGCGATCCTGCTGACCCCGCCGCGAGACGCCCTGCGCGCTGCCATCACCACCCGCTTCGCCGCCATGCTGCGGCAGGGCGCGTTGGAGGAGGTCCGCGCCCTGCTGGAACTGGATCTGGACCCGGCCCTGCCGGCTATGCGGGCGCATGGCGTGCCCGAACTGTCGGCGCATCTGCGCGGGGAGATCACCTTGGAGGAGGCCGGCCGACGGACAGAGCTGGTGACCGGGCAGTACACGAAGCGCCAGGCGACCTGGTTCCGGCATCACATTTTGGCGGACCAGACCCTCAGTTATACGATCGATGCGCGATTCACCGATTTTGCGCAATTTTCAGAAAGAGAACGAGAGGTTTTGTTCGCATTTATTCAGGGACTGGCTTGACGCACCGCAGCAACCGGCCTATCCGTTCGCCTCTTTTTTCCAACAGGGGCATGGTGCCATGACGGCCGAACTCACCCAGACCGGGGCTGAAATCCTTCTGCGCGCGCTGAAGGACCAAGGTGTCGAGGTCATTTTCGGGTATCCGGGCGGCGCGGTCCTGCCGATCTATGACGCGCTGTTCAACCAGAACGCCATCCGTCACGTGCTGGTGCGCCAGGAAGGCGGCGCGGTGCATGCGGCCGAGGGCTATGCCCGCTCCACCGGCAAGGTGGGCGTGGTGCTGGTGACCTCGGGACCCGGCGCCACCAATGCGGTAACCGGCCTGTGCGACGCGCTGATGGACAGCATCCCGGTGATCTGTCTGACCGGGCAGGTGCCGACCCATCTGATCGGCAATGATGCGTTCCAGGAAGCTGACACCACGGGCATCACCCGGCCGGCGACCAAGCACAACTATCTTGTGAAACGCTCGGAAGACCTGGCCCGCGTGGTGCACGAAGCGTTCTACGTCGCGCGTAGCGGCCGGCCGGGTCCGGTGGTGATAGACCTGCCCAAGGATATTCTCATCAATAAGGCACCCTACGAGGAAGCCGCCACCCAGCACCGCAGCTATCGCCCGCGGACCGAGCCCGATCCGGCCGAGATCACCCGCGCGATCGCGCTGCTGAAGCAGGCGAAGCGGCCGATGATCTATGCCGGTGGCGGCGTGATCAATTCCGGGCCGGCAGCGGCGGCGGCCCTGACCAAGTTCGCCCGCGCCACGGGTTTCCCGATCACCAACACGCTGATGGGCCTCGGCTGCTATCCCGCCTCAGATCCCCAATTCCTCGGCATGCTCGGCATGCACGGTACCTACGAAGCCAACTTGGCGATGCATGGCTGCGACGTGCTGTTGAATGTCGGTGCCCGTTTCGATGACCGGGTGACCGGGCGGCTGAACGCGTTCAGCCAGGGGTCGCGCAAGATCCATGTCGATATCGACAGTTCGTCGATCAACAAGAACGTCCCGGTTGAGGTGCCGATCGTTGCAGATGCGGGCCGAGCACTGGAGGCGCTGCTGGACGAGTGGACCGCGAACCGGAGCACGGTGGACACGCAGGCCGTGGCCGCCTGGTGGCGCCAGATCGACCAGTGGCGGGCCAAGGACAGCCTGAAATTTGCCCAGGACATGAAGCCCGGCTCGATCATCAAGCCGCAATACGCGATCCAGCGACTGTATGAGATCACCAAGGCGATGGGGAAGGAGGTCTTCATCACCACGGAAGTCGGCCAGCATCAGATGTGGGCGGCACAGTATTTCAAGTTCGAGCAACCGAACCGCTGGATGACCTCCGGCGGGCTGGGCACGATGGGGTATGGACTGCCGGCGGCGATGGGCGTTCAGGTGGCGCATCCCGACGCGCTGGTGATCGATATCGCGGGCGAGGCCTCGATCCTGATGAATATCCAGGAGATGGGCACTCTGTCGCAGTACCGGCTGCCGGTGAAGGCGTTCATCCTGAACAACCAGTATATGGGCATGGTGCGCCAATGGCAGGAATTGCTGCATGGCGGGCGCTACTCGGAAAGCTATTCGGCCGCGTTGCCGGATTTCGTGAAACTGGCGGATGCGTTCCATGCCAAGGGATTGCGGGCGGAGACCGTGGACCAGTTGGACGATGTGATCCATGCCATGCTGGCCTGTCCTAACGCGGTGATCGCCGATATCGCGGTCGATCCCAAGGAAAACTGCTTCCCGATGATCCCCAGCGGCGCCGCGCATAACGAAATGATCCTGGGGCCGGAGCACGAGGCGTCGGACGCCGCGGTCAGCGATCAGGGTCTCGCCCTGGTCTGAACGTTCTGGCACCACGCCGCCGTGGATGGGGCTGGTCCCCATCCATCCCTTTCCGCGCTTTCTGCATCGGTTGCCTTCATGCCCAGTCCCACCGACACGACCCAGCGCACCGCGACGATTTCCGTGCTGGTCGATAACGAATCCGGCGTCCTCGCCCGAGTCATCGGCCTGTTCTCCGGCCGCGGCTACAATATCGACAGCCTGACGGTGGCACCCGTCGATGCCGAGGGAAGGCTCAGCCGGATCAACGTCGTCACGACCGGCACCGACATGGTGATCGAGCAGATCAAGGCACAACTCGACCGGCTGGTACCGGTGCATCGGGTCTCGGACCTATCGCTGGAAGGGCCGCATGTGGCGCGCGAGATGGCGCTGGTGAAGGTCGTCGGCATCGGGGAAAAACGGGTGGAGGCGCTGCGGGTCGCCGATACGTTCCGGGCGCGGGTCGTGGATACGACGGTCGAGAGTTTTGTCTTCGAGCTGACCGGTGCGTCCGACAAGCTGGATGCGTTTATCGCGTTGATGCGGGAACTGGGTCTGGCGGAAGTGTCGCGGACTGGCATCGCCGCGCTTGCGCGTGGCAAGCGGACGATTTGATGGGGTGTCCAACACGGCATCTCGATTTTGACTTGGCATTGTACCCGTTACGTCCCGAGTAGTCGAAAGGAGCCTGGGTGGCACTGATTGAAGGCTTCCGCGTTCAGAACTACCGCTCCCTGCGGGATGTGACGCTTGGTCGGCTTTCGGGTGATCAAGAGGCGGCCGTTCTGACGCCCCTTACGGTGGTGATCGGAAAAAATGGTGCCGGTAAGAGCACGCTGTTCGATGCCTTCGGTTTCATCGCGAACTGCCTGACGATTGGGGTCGAAGCGGCATGCGATCGAGAGCAACGCGGCGGCTTCGAGCGTCTGCGCTCGATGGGTATCCACGAACCCATTCGGTTTCAGGTTTATTATAGGGAGGCACCGAATCAGCGCCCCATATCCTATGAGCTTGCGATTGATCTCGATCAGTCCGGACGCCCGTTTGTTGCATCCGAGGTGTTGTTGCAACGACGACGGGACCAGCGCTACGGCCGGCCCTTTCCGTTCCTGCGACTGTCTCGCGGTACAGGAGAGGTCTGGGCCGGAGAGGAGGCTGTTGAGACCGAGGGCGAAGAGTCCAACGTAAAGCTGCCTGTCGAGTTGACGGACCCACGCCAACTCGGCATCGCAACGCTGGGTACGTTGCGGGACCACCCGCGTATCACCCGGTTTCGGGACTTTCTGAAGGGCTGGTATCTCTCTTATTTCACGCCCGACGCCGCACGCGGACTGCCGGCCGCTGGCCCCCAGAGACATCTGAATGTGCATGGCGACAACCTGGGCAATGTCGTGCAGTTCATGCAGAGGGAACACAAGGATCGTTTCGCATCGATCCTGCGGCGCATCGCGGAACGGATTCCGGGTGTGACGACTATCGATACACACGTCACCGAGGACAAGCGGGTCCTGCTGCGGTTCAACGATGCGGGATTTACCGACCCGTTCTATGCCCAGCAAATGTCCGACGGCACGCTCAAAGTGTTTGCCTATCTGCTTTTGCTGGAAGATCCCGACCCGCCACCGTTCATCTGTATCGAGGAGCCGGAAAATGGCCTGTATCACAAGCTGCTCGACACGTTGGCGCGGGAGTTTCGTGCCCACGCCACCGGCCGAAGGAATGCGCCACAGATATTCGTGACCACCCATCAGCCTTATTTCGTCGATGCGCTGGCCCCGGACGAAGTCTGGATCCTTGAAAAAGGACCTGACGGATTTTCCACGATCCGCCGCGTGTCAGAGCTTGAGATTGTCAGGAACATGGTGGCCGAGGGTCTGCCATTGGGCGGCCTCTGGTACAGCGACTACCTCGACCAGACATAGTCATGCATATCGAAATCCTGACCGAGGACAGTTCCGGCCAACGGCTGCTTGAACACCTGTTGCCGAAAGTGATCGGGCCGCATGGTCAACCTCACACCTGGCGCTTGCACGCCTATCGCGGAATCGGCCGCATTCCTGCCGGTCTGTCAGCGACATCCGATCCGTCCAAACGTATCCTGCTCACCGAACTACCCCGGCTGCTGCGTGGCTATATGAACACGCCATGGGTCGATGCGGTGGTCGTAGTGCTCGACGCCGACCACCGTGACTGCGTGGCCTTCCTTGCCGAGTTGACGGCACTTGCGGCGTCCTGTGACGCATCTCGCCTGGTGATGTTCCGCCTCGCGATCGAAGAGATCGAGGCTTGGTATTTGGGTGACCGTGCCGCGCTCCAACATGCCTATCCGAAGGCACGGATGCGCGTGCTGGACGGCTATGTGCAGGACTCTGTATGCGGCACCTGGGAAATCATGGCAGAGGCCATGCACGCTGGCGGCGTGCACGCCGTCAAGCGAGCCGGATGGCCCCTGCCGGGCCAGCTCAAGCATGAATGGGCCGAGCGGATTGGGCCTTTGCTCGACCCCGAGAACAATCTGTCGCCGAGCTTCGGCAAGTTTCGCGATGGCGTGCGGCGATTGGCTGGCACCGAACCGTCCAATCTTCCCATGGCCGATGCACCGACCTGATCTCCTGGGTGGATAATCAGTCTCAGTTCAGCCATAACCCCGCCCAACCCGCCAATTTCACCGCGAAAGGAAACCACCCCATGCGCGTCTACTATGACCGCGACGCCGACGTGAACCTGATCAAGGGGAAGAACGTCGCCATCATCGGCTACGGCAGCCAGGGCCATGCCCATGCCAACAATCTAAAAGATAGTGGCGCAAAGAACCTCGCTGTCGGGCTGCGACCCGGCTCCGCCGGTGTGGCGAAGGCCGAAACCGCCGGTCTGAAGGTCATGGACCCGGCCGACTGCGCCAAATGGGCCGACGTTGTCATGGTGCTGACGCCGGATGAGGGTCAGGGCGACCTGTATCGCGACAAGCTGAACGCCAACATGAAGTCCGGCGCGGCGCTCGCCTTCGCACATGGACTGAACGTGCATTTCAACCTGCTCGACCCGCGCCCGGACATCGACGTGTTCATGATCGCGCCCAAGGGCCCCGGCCACACGGTGCGCAGTGAATATCAGCGTGGCGGCGGCGTGCCCTGCCTGGTCGCGGTATCGCAGAACCCGTCCGGCAACGCGCTGGAAGTGGCGCTGTCCTATGCCTCGGCGATCGGCGGCGGGCGGGCCGGCATCATCGAGACCACGTTCAAGGAAGAATGCGAGACCGACCTGTTCGGCGAGCAGGTGGTCCTGTGCGGCGGCCTCGTGGAACTGATCAAGGGCGGCTACGAGACCCTGGTCGAAGCCGGCTACGCGCCGGAAATGGCCTATTTCGAGTGCCTGCACGAGGTGAAGCTGATCGTCGACCTGATCTATGAAGGCGGCATCGCCAACATGAACTACTCGATCAGCAACACGGCGGAATACGGCGAATACGTCACCGGTCCGCGCATCATCACCGACGAGACCCGTGCCGAGATGAAGCGCGTGCTGGCCGATATCCAGTCTGGCCGCTTTGCCCGCGACTGGATGCTGGAAAACAAGGTCAACCAGTCCAGCTTCAAGGCGACCCGCCGCCGCCTGTCCGAGCACCCGATCGAGGAAGTCGGCGCGAAACTGCGCGCGATGATGCCATGGATCAGCAAGAACGCGCTGGTCGACAAGACGAAGAACTGAGCAGGATCGGGGTAACCGTGCGGCATCGGAGCTACACGGTTACGCCGTCCGGACCAACCCTGGTTCCTCCCGCCATGGCGATGCCGCCGTGCTGACGGCATTCGCATGCCCGAACGGGCGAGCGGTGCGGGTTGAGGGGAAGGGGGAAGCCGATGCGATGGCGGACGCCATCTGGATCGACCTGCTGAACCCGACGGATCAGGAGCGCGCGCTCGCGTCCGCCGCGACCGGACTGTCGATCCCGACCGAGGCCGAGGTGGGCGAGATCGAGTCCTCCAGCCGCCTCGCGACCCGGGATGGCGTGCTCTATCTCAGCATGCCGATGGTGAGCGTGACCGAGCGAATGCAGGCGGTTTCCGTCGGGTTTGTGCTTTCGCCGGACCGACTGGTCACGATCCGATTTGCGGACAGCAAGACCTTCACCGCCTATGCCGACCAACTGCCTGCCGCCGAGACGCAGAAGAAGGCCAGCGCGAGCATCTTTGTCGGTTTGCTGGAAGCCATTGTCGACCGCCAGGCCGACGTGTTGGAAACCGTGGGGCGAGATCTTGAAGCGATTTCCCACCGCATCTTCCAGATGGGCGCCTCGCAGGCCGGTGGCCGCAAGGAGGAAGACGCTGCGCTGCGCCGGACCTTGGGACAGTTGGGACGTCTTGGCGACACGATTTCGCATATTCGGGACACCCAGCTCGCCGCCGCGCGGATCGTCCCCTATGTGGAACTTTCAGCCGCTCCGTGGTTGCCGAAGGATATCAAGGTCCGGTTGCGGACATTGCGCCGGGACATCTCGTCGGTCAGCGATTTTGCCACGCATCTGATCGGCAAGTTGCAGTTCATGCTGGACGCGACATTGGGATTCATCAGTATCGCGCAGAACAATCTGATGAAGGTGATGACGATCGCCTCGGTCGCCGGCATTCCTCCGGTTCTGGTGGCGGGCATCTACGGGATGAATTTTTCACACATGCCGGAGCTGGGTTGGCCCTATGGGTATGCGTTCGGGCTTGGCATGATCATTATCACGACCTTGATCCCGCTGGCCGTTTTCCGCTGGCGGAAATGGATCTGACGGAGGCCCGGTCATGCACCGTATCGAGGTGAGACAAGCCGATATTGTCACCCTGGATGTGGACGCCATCGTGAACGCCGCCAACACAAGCCTGCTGGGCGGCGGCGGTGTCGATGGCGCCATCCACCGCGCCGCCGGTCCCGCGTTGCTGGCGGAATGCCGGACCTTGGGCGGCTGCCCGACCGGGCAGGCTCGGATCACGAAAGGCTACAATCTGCCAGCAAAATACGTGATTCACACCGTCGGCCCGATCTACCGGGGCGGAACCCATGGGGAACCGGCCCTGCTGGCAAGCTGCTTCCGCGAGAGCCTGTCACTCGCGGTCGCGCGCGGCGTGACAACCATTGCGTTTCCGGCGATCAGTTGCGGCGTTTACGGCTATCCCATCCCGGATGCTGCGCGGATTGCGATCCACGAGACCGCGGCATTCGTTGCCGGAGCGGAGGTGATCCGCCGCGTCACGTTCGCCTGTTTCGGAAACGACATCACTGACGCATTCCAGGGCGCATTCCAGGCCGCGTTGCGGCAACGAACCCGTCAGGACTGACCCGCCATACCGCACCCGCGACCCTACCCGCTGCTGCCCCTCGGTCAAGCGGGCAACTGTCCGTGTGAGGCAAACCCGCGAACAGGCCATGCGACCAACCGGCCCCTGATACGAGCGCGCTTGCCTTCGGCGTCTGGCATACCTATACACAGTCCATGTTCCGCGCCGCTCCCTCTTTCCGGCTGACCGCTGACGCCTTCGCGTCCGCCCGGGTGCGTGCGTATGGCCTCCTCCTTCGACTTAGCAGCCCCTGAGCGTCTCGCCGGGTTGCTGAACGCCGGCATCGCTCAGGGGTCTCCCCCTGGCTTATGTCGCGCACACTATGTCCAAGGACGTCCTTCCATGAGCATCAATCATCCCAGCTTCGGCAAGCTGGACGACAACCGCATCATCATTTTCGACACCACCCTGCGGGATGGCGAACAATCCCCCGGCTTCTCGATGAACCTGAACGAGAAGATCCGCATGGCCGAGGCCCTGACCGAACTGGGCATCGACGTGATGGAAGCCGGGTTTGCCATTGCATCGCCCGGCGATTTCGAATCCGTGAAGGCGATCTCGGAAAGCATCGGCCAGCGCGCCGACACGCCGGTGATCGCCAGCCTGGCACGCGCTGGCCAGATGGACGTGCTGCGCGCCGCCGAAGCGCTGAAGCCCGCCAAGCGCCGGCGCATCCACATCGTGATCGCCACTTCCGACCTGCATATGCAGCACAAGCTGCGCCTGTCGCCGGAGGAAGTGATCCAGGCGACGGTGGACTCGGTCACGTTGGCTCGCCGTCATGCCGACGATGTCGAATGGTCGGCCGAGGACGCGACCCGCTCCGACCCTGACTTCCTGTGCCGCGTCGTGGAAGCCGCGATCCGCGCCGGCGCCACCACGATCAATCTGCCGGACACCGTCGGCTATGCACTGCCCGAGGACATGGCCCGGATGTACACGGACATCCGTAACCGGGTGCCCGGAGCTGACCAGATCATCCTGTCGACCCATAACCACAACGACCTGGGGCTGGCGGTGGCCAACACCATCGCCTCCATCCGCGCCGGGGCGCGCCAGGTGGAATGCACGATCAACGGCATCGGCGAACGAGCGGGCAATGCGTCGCTGGAGGAGATCGTCATGGCGATCCGCACTCGCCGCGACGCCATCCCCGTCGATAACGGTATCGTCACCACCCACATCCTGCGGGTATCGAAGCTGCTGTCCACCATCACAGGCTTTGATGTGCAGCCGAACAAGGCGATCGTCGGCCGCAACGCCTTCGCGCATGAGGCCGGGATCCATCAGGACGGCGTGCTGAAGAACGCCGCCACCTATGAAATCATGACGCCGGAAAGCATTGGCTGGGCCAAGAACAGTCTGGTCCTGGGCAAGCATTCCGGGCGAGCGGCGTTCCGGGATCGGCTGGATACGCTGGGGTATAAGATTGGCGACAATCAGTTGAACGACGCGTTCCGCCGCTTCAAGGATCTGGCCGACCGCAAGAAGGTGGTGTTCGACGAGGATATCGTGGCGCTGGTCGATGACGAGGTTATGCGCGACCACGAGCGCATCCGGTTCGTCTCGCTGGACCTGCATGCCGGTTCCAAGTCCCCGCCGCGGGCGGAACTGGAGCTGGAAGTCGATGGCGTCGTGAAGACCGCGGCCGCGACCGGCGACGGGCCGGTGGACGCGACCTTCAAGGCGATCCAGGCGATCTTCCCGCATACGGCGAATCTGGTGCTGTTCTCGGTCGGCGCGGTGACCGAGGGGACCGACGCCCAGGCCAAGACGACGGTGCGGCTGGAAGAAAACGGCAAGATGGTGGATGGGCAGGGCGCTGATACCGATACGATTGTGGCGTCTGCGCGGGCCTATGTGCATGCGCTGAACAAGCTGATTGTGAAGCGTCAGCGGACGGAGCCGGTCGCGCTTTCAGCGTGACGGGGCTTCGCCCCGGAACCCCGCCAAAGGGGCTTTGCCCCTCTGGACACCCCACCAAGGGCGACGGCCCTTGGAACCGGAACATTTGGGGGGATTGAAGACGGGGCCTACACGGACCGAGAAAGGTCCGTGTAGGCCCCGTCTTCAATCCCCCCAAAAAGAATCGCATTCCAAAGGACGCGCCTTTGGTGGGAGGTCCAGGAGGGCAAAGCCCTCCTGGTGGGGTTCCGGGGCGGAAGCCCCGCCCTACTCCGCCGCCACCGGCATCAACTGCCCCCGCGGCGTCACTCGCAACACCAGCAAAGACGCCGCCAAGCAGGCAAGGCCACTGGCCAGGAACGCCAGCAGATAACTCCCCGCGGCATCACGCACCAGGCCCGCGCCGTAGGCCGCCAGGGCACCGCCCACCTGGTGCGCGGCAAAGATCCACGACAGGATTACAGGCGTGTCGCGTCGGCCGAATACCTCATTGGTCAGGGCGAAGGTCGCTGGCCCCGTCGCCACCCAGTCCAGACCGTAGAACACCGCGAAGATGCCCAGGCTGATCGGATCGAAGCTGGTGAAGGGGATCACCACCAGGGACAGGCCGCGCAGACCGTAATACCAGAACAACAGCACGCGCGGGCTGAACCGGTCGCACAGCCAGCCCGAGCCGGCTGAACCGACCAGGCTGAACATGCCGATGATCGCCAGGATCGAGGCGCCGTTCAGTTCCGCGATCCCGTTATCCGCGCAATAGGCGATCATGTGGGTGTTGATCAGCCCGTTGGTGGAGAACCCGCAAATCCCGAATGTGATGCACAACAGCCAGAAATCCATCGACCGCGACGCCCGGGCCAATGCACCAAACGCAACCGAGAACATATTGCCGCCGGCCGACTGCTCGGGCGCCCGGATGACGGTCGTTCCATAGGCCGGCATGCCGATCTGGGCCGGGGATTCGGGCAGCAGCAACCAGACCAGCGGCAGGATGCTGGCGATTGTCAGCGCGACGCCGACCGAAACTCCTTGCCAGCCATAGGTATCCGCCGCCATCGCCAACAGCGGCAGAAAGATCAATTGTCCGGCCGCGTTGGCCGACGTGATCAGCCCCATCGCAAAGCCGGTTCGCTGGGCAAACCAACGATTCGCCACGGCACCCGCGATACCGACCGCGCTGCCGCCGGCGCCGATCCCAACCAGCAGTCCCCAGGTCATGAACAACTGCCAAGGCTCGGTCATGAAAGTCGACAGGCCGGTCGCGGTCATCAGGATCGCCAGACAGCCAAGAATGGTGCGCTTCAAGCCGACGATCTGCATCAACCCGGTCAGGAACGGCCCGATCAGCCCCATCAGGATGATATTAACGGAAATCGCGCCGGCGATCGTCGCAGTGTCCCAGCCAAAGGCCCGCTGCATCGGCACGATCATCACACCGGGCGCGGCGCGGACAGCGACGCCGGCCAAGGTGGCCACGAACACGATACCCAGTACGACCCAGGCGTAATGGATCCGGCCGGAGGATAGTTTGGCCAGACGGGACTGAATCATACGGGGATCCTTCTTCAACGCCTCGGTCCTATAGAACGATCTCCGCCGTTTGGGACCCGAAAAGGCGTTGCACGAACGGCATGGCAGCTTCCGGTGATCGATCGGATAGGGGGGGGCCACCGCCCGCGCCAACGGGATTGGCCCGCACACACGGATTGTGCCAAGCTCCCTCCCAGCCGCGTCTCCCACCACGCAGCAGGAGGAAGCATCCAATGTCCGTCAACGCAGCGTCCGTCAACGCAGCCGAGTTCAAGTTTCTGTCCGGCGTCAAGGTCGTCGACTTCACCCAGTTCGAGGCCGGCCCATCCTGCACCGAAGCCCTCGCCTGGCTCGGTGCCGACGTGGTGAAGATCGAGAACCCGAAAATGGGCGACCCCGGCCGGCGCCTGCGCCCCGGCCAACCGGACAATGACCCATATTACTTCCACGTCTTCAACGCCAACAAGAAGTCCATCACCGTCAACCTGAAGTCGCAGAAGGGCCTTGATCTGGTCAAGGACATGCTGCGCCAGGCCGATGTGTGCGTGGAGAACTTCGCTCCCGGCGCGATCGAGCGCCTCGGCCTGAGCTACGACGTCGTGAAGGCGATCAATCCCGGCATCATCTACTGCCAGGTCAAAGGCTTCGGCGAAGGCAGCCCGTTCGAGAAGAACCTCGCCTTCGACATGATCGCCCAGGCCTGCGGCGGAACCTTCAGCGTCACCGGCGAGGCGGACGGCCCGCCGACGCGCCCCGGTATCTCCCTGGGAGATACCGGCACCGGGATGCTGATGGCGATCACGGTTCTGGGCGCGCTGTACAAGCGTCGCGAAACCGGCGAGGGCCACCGTCTGCAAGTCGCAATGCAAGACGCGATCATGCACTATATGCGTATCAACTTCGCCACCCAGGGCCTGACCGGCAAGGCCGCTCAGCGAGGCGGCAGCAAGGTGCCGGGCGTCAACAACGCGCCCATGGGCCTGTATCCCTGCGCGCCGGGCGGGCCGAATGATTACGTTTACGTCATGACAAGCCGAGCGAATCCGGACCATTGGGATCGGCTGTTGAAGCTGATCGGGCGGGAGGATCTGATCGGCGACAAACGCTACGCCACCCCGGCCGACCGGGTGGCGTTGGAGCCGGAAGTCGACGCAATCATCGCCGCCTGGACGCGAACCCGGTCCAAGTATGACGCGATGAAGGCGGTGGGCGAGGCCGGGATCCCCGCCGGCGCCGTGCTGGATACCAACGAGCTGAACAACGACGTGACGTTCGAGGAACGCGGCATCATGCAGACGATGGTCCATCCGGTGCATCGCCCGTTCAAGATGCCGACTTGGCCGGTGCGAGTGGACGGCAAGCCGCCGGTGCTGAAATCGTCCCCGATGCTGGGTGAGCACACCGACCAGGTGCTGAGCGACTGGCTTGGCCTGAACGCGGCGGCGATCGCGGCGCTGAAGACGGACGGGGCGGTCTGATACAACGACGCATCGGATCCGCCGATGTGACTCCCGGATCTTGCCGATGACCATCGATCCTCAGCGCTCGGCCGCAAAAAGCGTTGGCCGAGCGCTGATGGGTTGGATGAGATCGCGATATTTGCCAGAGTCAGTCACAGCTTCGTGGAGGGCACGAAAGTGGGCAAGAAGATCAACGTCGCTGATCTGACCCCGGTTATCGGAACCCAGTACCCTCCCCCTTTCGACGAACCGTGCCTGTCTCGCGAACGGACACGGATCGGGGATGCCGCCAACCTCACGCAATTCGGCGTCAACCTGCTTCGGCTACCCCCGGGCGCCTGGTCAAGCCAACGCCACTGGCATACCGAGGCCGACGAATTGATATATGTCCTGAGCGGGGAGGTGACCCTCGTTACCGATAATGGTCCCGAGTTGCTCCGGGCCGGCGACGCCGCCGGTTTCAAGGCGGGTGACCCGAACGGGCATTGTCTCCAAAATCGCTCGGCTCAGGACGCGACCGTGCTCGAAATCGGCACGCGATCTGACACCGATGCGGGCCATTATTCCGATATCGACCTGTTCGCGCCGCCGGCCGGCAAACCGGCGATCTACACCAGAAAGGACGGCCGGCCTTACACCGACCTGAAACGACGCGCGAAAAAGGCCTGATGCGGGAGAGTTGGCGGACGGCGCGAACTCGCCGCCCGCTTGTCAGGATATTGGCATGTCAGCCAGATCGAGCCGGCGTTCGATGCGACCCAATCGGATTTCCAGGCGATCAAGCCGCTGCATGGTATGGCCATAATGGCTACCCTCGGTCGCAGCCAGATTGGAGACCTGAATCTCGACCGTGGTCAGGCGCTGCTAGACCTCGGCCAGATCGGCCGACATGGCTTCCACTTTGTCATGGACTCGCGCGAATTGCGCACGCAGGAAGTCCAGCCCATCGCCAGCCTGATCGCTCATGTCCGCTTCGACCCTGATGCCCTCGACGGTGCCTGCAAGATGCGCCTCACAGGCAGCTCCGTGCAAAGGGAAAGATTGGCCGTCCGTAGGGCACAAAACAGTCCCAACCTTGCCCCTACCACCCCTTCGGGCTAGAAGCCGCAACCTTAATCCGCATCAGAGAACGAGCATTCCCCATGAAACAGCAGGCGAACCTCATTCGCGCCGGCCAGGTGATCGAACACGACGGTCGCCGTTGGACGGTGCTGAAACAGCAAATCATCACCCCCGGCAAGGGCGGTGCCTTCATCCAGGTCGAGATGCGTTGCCTGAAATCCGGCAACAAAGCCAACGAACGCTGGCGCACCGCCGATACCGTCGAACGCCTGACGACGGAGCAGAAAGAGTACACCTACTCCTACTCCGACGGCACCAACCTGGTGCTGATGGACCCGGAAACCTATGAGGAAACCCACATACCGGCCGATCTGATGGGCGATGCGGCGCCGTTCCTGCAGGACCAGATGACCGTGGAAGTGGACATGGTCGAAGGCGAGCCGGTGGCGATCCATCTGCCGCAGACCGTCGTCCTGGAAGTGGTGGAAGCCGACCCGGTGGTCAAAGGCCAGACGGCGTCGTCCTCCTACAAGCCGGCAAAGCTGTCGAACGGCGTCAAGACCATGGTGCCGCCGTTCATAGAAGCCGGGGAGCGGATCGTCGTCCGCACCGAGGACGCCAGCTATATGGAGCGGGCCAAGGGCTGAGGGACAACCCCGCATGGCCCTCCGTCTCTCTCCCCATGTGACCGTGATGGCGAATGCCGCGCAGAAGGCGTCCAAGCGCCTGCTGCGCGACTTCGCCGAGGTCGAGCAGTTGCAGGTCAGCATCAAGGGACCGTCCGATTTCGTGTCCCAGGCCGATCTGCGCGCCGAACAGACCCTGAAGGAAGAGCTGACCAAGGCCCGCCCGGGCTATGCGTTCCTGATGGAGGAGTCCGGCGCCTCGGGGTCCGACAACTGGACCTGGCGTTGGGTGGTGGACCCGCTGGACGGCACCACCAACTTCCTGCACGGCATGCCGCACTGGGCCATCAGCATCGCGTTGGAACGCCGCCTGCCGACGGGCGCCTCGGAAATCGCCGCCGCGCTGATTTACGCGCCCGCGGTGGATGAGATGTTCTGGGCCGAAAAAGGCGCCGGCGCGTTTGTCAACGAGCGGCGCCTGCGGGTGTCGGCCCGCCGGGAGATGTCGGAAGCGGTGTTCGCCACCGGCATCCCATTCGGCGCCGTCTCCGCGCCCCGCCGGCACGCGTTCAGCCGGACCCTGTCCACTCTGATGCCGCAGGTGGCCGGCATCCGCCGCTTCGGCGCGGCGGCGCTGGACCTGGCCTGGGTCGCCGCCGGCCGTTTCGACGGCTATTGGGAACTCGGCATCAAGCCGTGGGACATCGCGGCGGGCATGCTGCTGGTGCGGGAGGCCGGGGGCTACGCCACGGACGCCGGTGATGGCGATCCGCGCGATACCGCCGCCATCGTCGCCGCCAACCCGCATCTGCACGCAAAATTGCGCGCCGCGGTCATCGAGGGGATGCAACCACCGGGCGCCGCGCTTCGCCCCACTGGCGGCAAGGTCCAGGCAGGCCCCTGACCAAGAACAGGCCGCAGAGCCCCCAGGTTTCAAACGACAATGTTCCGGTTCCAAGGGCCGCCGCCCTTGGCGGGTCCAGGGCAGAGCCCTGGTCGGGCTCCGCGGCGGAAGCCCCGCCCTACCGCCCGCCGCCGCCCTGCCCTATAGGCAAACCCCCGGAAACCCCCTGGAACGAGCATCCGCCATGGCCATCACCGCCGCGAGCTGGGACCCTGCCCAATATCTCCGTTTTTCCAATGAGCGTCTGCGCCCGGCGCTGGATCTGCTCGCCCAGGTGCCTCTGCAAACGGCGCGTCACGTCGTCGATCTGGGCTGCGGGGCGGGCAATGTGACGGCGATCCTGCGCCAGCGCTTTCCGGATGCGGACGTGCTGGGCGTGGACGGATCGGAGGACATGCTGGCCAAGGCCCGGGTCGCAGCTCCCTCCTGCCGGTTCCAGGCCGCCGATTTCGCGACCTGGACCCCGGACACGCCGCCTGACCTGATCTTCTCGAACGCCGCCCTGCATTGGGCGGGCGGACATGAGACGCTGTTCCCGCGTCTGGTCTCGCTGTTGGCGCCGAACGGGGTGCTGGCGGTACAGATGCCGGCGATGCACGACGAACCGCTGCGGCGCCTGCAAAACGAGGTCGCTGCGGTCGGGCCTTGGGCGCCGATCCTGGCCGATGCCGGCTTCGCGCGCGGGCTGCTGCCGGTCGGCGCCTATTACGACCTGCTACGGCCTCTGGTGGCTGAGTTGGATATGTGGGAATCGATCTTTCTGCATGTCCTGCAAGGGGAAAATGCCGTCACTGAATGGGCCGCCGGCAGCAGTCTGCGGCCGTTCCTGGACAAGCTGCCCGAGGGCCTGCGAGAGCAATACCGCGCCGCCTACACCGAGGCTTTACGGCCGCACTATCCGCGACGGGCCGATGGGTCGACCCTGCTTCCATTCCGACGTCTGTTTTTCATCGCGCGGCGGCGTGGGTGATGTCTGTCGCGTGGCGGCGCGGATGGTTTCGATCGCACGGCGGTGCGGGTGGGTTCGATCGCACGGCGGCGCGCCGGATTTCCTGTCGCTGGTCTGAGCTTGAGTGCGCGCAGACGCGTCCGACACGCTTCCCCGCATGGAAGCGCCCGCACTGTCATCGCCCAGCCCGCTCGCCCCGCGGATCATGGCGCCACGTGGGATCCAGAGCGTGGCCACCTACCGCCAAAGGCTCAGAACAGTTTCTCCTGCGGCCCGTATTGCACGACCACGTCGGTTGGCTCCGCCAGGTTCAGCATCGCGCGCGCCCGCTCATCCAAGGTGTCGGGATTGAGATGTCGGGCGCGGAGGCCCGCCACCCGCTGCTCCCACTTGTCGCGATCCTCTCGTGCCGTCGCGTTGGCGGTCTGGACCTGATGCAACAGATCCAGACGTTCCGCATAGGCGACCAGCCCGCGATTGCCTTGCGTGACGCTCCAGACGAAATAGCCGGTGATCGCCAGGAAGACACAGGGCGCGATCATCGCCCTCGCTCGACGCTTGAGATCCAACGCGAACGCCATTGTCATTGCACCCTTTTCTCATCCGGACTGTAACGCGTCGGTCCGGTCACCGCCAGTCTGTTGTGCAGCTACCGTTGTGCAGCCGCTGGCGTGCATCCGCTCGGCGCAAATTCGCTCCGGCCGACCGACGCCGCCTCCGCTCTCCCACACAGCGCAATTGGGGCCTGAAAACCCTCATTTCGCCCAAGTCTGGCCACTTATGGGACCAAGACTATGTGTCATCGGCGAATGAAGTCGCCGGCAGGAGGCGAGCATGCGAACACGTTTCATCATACTGGCCGCGCTGGGCGCCGTTTTCACATTCGGGGCGGTGGCTCCGGCCCTGGCCGATCGCGATAACTGGCGCCGGCATGAGTGGCGGGACCGAGGCGGGCATGGGTATCGCCCCCATCACCCTCCCTACCGAGAGTATGGGCGCCCATATTATTACGGACCGCCGGTCGTCTATGTCCCGCCCCGCGTAGGGCCCTATTACTATGCCCCGCCACCGCCACCCGTGTATTACGGCGTACCGAGTGTGAATTTCGGCTTCACCTTCCGTTGACCGAGCGGACAGTGTGACCCGGCCGCGGTTTCGACCGAACCCTCGTTGACAGGAGACGCCGCGCTTGCGCATCGTCCGGCCAGATCGCCGGGGCATCGCCCCGGTCAAGCCAGACGGGATGAGCGACGGGAATGAGCGAGCACAGTTTACAGCGTCCGATCGAGGATTTGTGGGAGCAGCGGGATACCCTGTCCTCCGCCACCAAGGGTGAGGCGCGTGACGCCGTGGAGGCCGCGCTCGATGCCCTGGACAACGGCACGGTCCGCGTGGCGGAGAAGACGGATGCCGGCTGGCACGTCAACCAGTGGCTGAAAAAAGCCGTGCTGATGTCCTTCCGCCTGACTGATTCGCAGCCGATGGAAGGCCCGGGCGGCGCCCCAGTCTGGGACAAGGTGCCGATGAAATTCGCCGGTTGGGGCGAGAATCGCTTCAAGGAAGCCGGTTTTCGCGCCGTTCCCGGTGCCGTCGTCCGCCGCTCGGCCTTTATCGCGCCCGGAGCGGTGCTGATGCCCAGCTTCGTCAATGTGGGCGCGCGGGTCGGCCAGAACACCATGGTCGACACCTGGGCCACGGTCGGAAGCTGTGCCCAGATCGGCGCCAACTGCCATCTATCCGGCGGCGTCGGCATCGGCGGCGTGCTGGAGCCCTTGCAGGCCAACCCGGTCATCATCGAGGATGACTGCTTCATCGGTGCCCGCTCGGAGGTCGCGGAAGGCGTCATCGTGGAGCGTGGCGCCGTCCTGTCCATGGGCGTGTTCATCGGCGCCTCCACCAAGGTGATCGACCGCGCGACCGGGGAGATCCATATCGGGCGCGTGCCGTCCTACTCGGTTGTCGTGCCGGGCGCGCTCGCCGGCCGCCCGCTGCCCGATGGATCACCGGGACCCTCGCTCTATTGCGCGGTGATCGTGAAGATCGTCGATGCGCAGACGCGGGCAAAAACCTCGATCAACGAATTGCTGCGCGATTGAACGACCTGCTCGACCCGCTGCCGTTGGCGCAGTCGCTCATGCGCTGCGACTCGGTGACACCCGCCGATGGTGGTTCGCAAGCGGTGCTGGCCGAGGCGCTGAAGCGTCTCGGTTTCACCGTCACGCCGCTGCGGTTCGGCGACATCGAGAACCTCTATGCCCGCCTGGGCACCGAAGGCCCGCATATCTGCTTCGCCGGGCATACGGATGTCGTGCCGGTTGGCGGGGCCAATTGGCGGACCGACCCGTTCGGCGCCGAGGTGCGGGACGGCGTCCTGTATGGCCGTGGCGCCTGCGACATGAAGGGGGCGATCGCCGCCTTCGTGGCCGGTGTGGCCCAGCATTTGAAAGATGGTGGATCCAAAGGCTCCATCAGCTTCCTGATCACCGGCGATGAGGAAGGGCCGGCGGTCGACGGCACCGTCAAGGTGCTGGAGTGGATGCGGCAGCGCGGCGAAATCCCCGATTTCTGCCTGGTGGGGGAGCCGACCTGCCCTGTGCAACTCGGCGACATGGTCAAGATCGGCCGACGCGGCAGCGTCAACATGAAGATCGAGATCTTCGGCACCCAGGGCCATGTCGCCTATCCGCACCGGGCCGATAATCCCGTGCACCGGCTGATCCGCGCCGTCCAGGCGCTGACCGCCGCGCCGGTCGATGCCGGCACCGATTGGTTCGAGCCGTCCAGCTTGCAGATCACCAGCCTGGATGTCGGCAACACCGCGACCAACGTGATCCCGGCCTCGGCCCGGGCAGCGCTGAACATCCGCTTCAACGACAAGCATTCCGGCAAGTCATTGACCGAATGGGTGCGCGCCACGGTGGCGCAACATGCCGAACGCTTCGACCTGGAATCCTCGATCAGCGGCGAATCCTTCGTCACCAAGCCTGGTCCGCTGGTCGATATCCTGCGCGGCGCCATCGTCCAGGCGACGGGGATCGAGCCCAAGCTGGACACAGGCGGAGGCACCTCCGACGCCCGATTCATCGCCAATTACTGCCCTGTGGCGGAATTCGGCCTGGTCGGCGCCACCATGCACCAGATCGACGAACGCGTGCCGGTCGCGGAATTGCGGGACCTCGCCCGGATCTACCGCGGCGTGATCGGGGCGTTTCTGGCATGACGGCCCCGCGATGAGCGACTTTCCGCCCCCAAATCGTCCGGCGGGCACTCCCAACGATGCCCCCAGGGACGGGAGTCGGGGCGGCGCTCCAGGAGGCACTCCACCGGGTGGCATGCGAGGGAGCACGAGCGTCCTGCGCGGCATCTTCCTGGTCGCACGCGGGCGGGCCGATGGCATAGGCTTGTTCCCGGACTCGACCCAGGGGTTCCTGGCCAGCCTCGCGCCGCTGATCGCCTTCCCGCTGGTGGGCTCCGTTCTGATGCTGTCGCGCGGCGGCGGGGCGCGGTCCCTGGTGGACCTGCTGGCCACGTTTTGTGCCCTGCTGGCCCCTCCGGTGCTGTCCTTCCAGTTTGCTCGCATGTGGCAGCGGGAGGCGCTGTGGCTGCGCTTCGCCACCGCCTTCAACTGGTGCCAATGGGCGCTGCCCGTCGTCGCCTCGCTGATCCTTCTGGTCATGGGCATCGGCATGAGCCTGGGCCTGACCCACCGTTCGGCCAGTATCGGGCTGATCCTGGGACTCGGATTCTATGGGCTGTGGCTCCACTGGTTCCTGGCCCGCAATGCCTTGCGCCTGTCCGGTGGGCGCGCCGCCCTGCTGGTCTTCGGCACCAATTTCGGCACCATCATGGCCGTTCTCGGCCCCAAACTGCTCCTTGGCCTGGCCCGTCCGTGAGTATCACAGCGTCGGTGGTCAACGGGCTGCACGGTGCCGCGCTGTTGGCGCGCGGCCGGCCGGAGGGACTCCGGTTCTTCCCGGGCGACATGGACGATGCGGCGCGCAGCTTCTGGGCGATGGCGCTGGCGGTGCCAACGATCATCGGCATCCGGCTGATGGTGTGGACCGATGGCGGCGTGCCGGCGGCGGGCGGACGCATCCTGCTGCGCGATCTGATGGTCTATGCCGTCAGTTGGCTGGCCTTCGCGATCATGTCGCATCGGATCGCGGGCTCGGTCGGTCGGGCCGACCGATGGCCACGGTTCATCGTGGCGTGGAACTGGTGCAATGTCGTCGGCAACATGATGGTCATGGTCGGCGGTGTTCCGGGCCTTCTCGGCGCCCACCCGCTGGTTGACCAGGTCTCGGAGCTTGTCGCCCTCGGCTGGGCGCTGTGGCTGGAATGGTACGCGGTGCGGCTGGCATTCGGCGCGGGTCCGTTGCTGGCGGCCTATTTGGTGATGCTGGACCAGATCATCGGGCTGGGCTTCGCCATCATGGGATTGTCGTTGGGGCCGCGATAGAGCTTGATCACGCTGAGCGGAACGTAATACCAGACCGCATAGACATTGACCTTCGCCCAGTCGCTGGTTGGCCCGCACTTCACCGGATTGGGGTATCAGGGGATGAGTCGAGAACCATGCGGGCTGGTATAACAGCGTGTGAATCATACGATAAAACAAAGAGCTAGAGCGGTTTTCCGTTTCCAGTCAGAGTGAAACCGCTCTAGCGGTCTCGCCCGGTCGAACCCTACCGGTCGGTCAGACGCAGCTCGATCCGACGGCTGCGCGCATAGGCATCCAGCGTGTCCCCCGGTCCGAAGGGCTGGAACTCCCCAAACCCCGTCGCGGCCAGACGATCCGCCGGCACCCCGAATGAAATCAGCAGCTTCACCACCGTGATCGCACGGGCCGCCGACAACTCCCAGTTGGAGGCGAAATACCCGCCCCGAGTGACCGGCACCGGATCCGTGTGTCCGTCGACCCGCAGCAGCCACCGCACATCGGAGGGAATTTCGGCGGCGATGTCCTTGATCGTGATGGCCAGCGTCGTCATCTGCGCCACCCCCGCCGGAGTCAGTTCCGCGCTGCCGACCGGGAACAACACCTCGCTCTGGAACACGAAGCGGTCACCAACCACCTGGATACCAGAGCGGTTCTGCAATAGATTTCGCAAGCGCCCGAAGAACTCGCTGCGATACTGCTGCAATTCTTCCACCTTGTTCACCAGGGCGGCATTCAGCTTCTGGCCGAGATCGGTGATCGTGGTGTCCTTCTCCCGCCCCTTCTGTTCTGCCAGTTCTAACCCGCGCGCGATAGCCTGGAGTTGCGACCGCAATTCCTCGATCTGACGGTTGAGCAACGCGACTTCGGCGCGGGCGCTCTCGCCCAGCCTGGTCTGCTCGGCCAGGGCCGTCTCGGCGGTGACACGACGGCCCCGCTCCTGGTCAGCGCGAGCAAGCGCTTCACGTGCCTGGCGTTCCAGCTCATCGCGCAGAGCGGTCAAGGCCCGCGCCTGTTCGGTCAGGCGCGCCAGCTCCGACAATTTCGCCTCGATCGTGTCCTTGTCAGCCTTCACCGTGCGATCGAGCTCCGTGATCTGGCGGCGCATTTCCTCCTGTCGCTGACGGGCGGCGGCCAGTTCGGTCAAGGTGCGGGCCAGCTCCGCCTTCGCCGCGTCCAGGTCGCGGGCAGAGAGTTCGGCGCGCCGCGCGGTCTCGGCCAGACGATCCCGCAGCGGTGTCAGTTCGGCGATCTGGCGTTGCAGGGCGTCCAGCGTCGCGCGGGCGGCGGTGAGTTCGTCGCCTGTGGCGGCCAGCCGCGTCTCGACGGCGACCGTATCGCGCTGGGCGGCCTCGGCCCGTGCCGTCGCGATGGCCAGTTGCCCGGGCAGCGGTTCAAGGTCCGCGATCCGGCGGTTCGCCGCCTCAACCTGCTGTTCCGCCGTCGCCAGGCGTTCCCGCAAGGCCGCGGTTTCGCGGGCGCTGGCATCGGCCTTGCTCGTCGCCGTGCTGATCGCGTCCGCGACCTGCACCTGGAGTCGCTCATTCGCGACCACGGCGGCCTGGAACGCCAGGGTTGCATCGGCGACCGAACCGCTCAGGCGATCCCGATCCTGGGTCAGCGCCGCCGCACGATCCCGTAACGCCGCGAGCTGCTGCGCCAGAGTGGCGCGGGCCGCCGCCGATCCATCGAGTTCGGTCTTCAGCCGCGTGACCGAGCCCTGCAATTCCACCGCGCGGGTCTGCTCCAGCGACAAGGCGGCGCGCAATTCGTTGAGTTCCCGGCGCGCGCTGTCCAGCGCCTGGTTGCGCCCGGACAGGGTGGCGGAGAGGAAGCCCTGCGCCAGCACGAAGACCAGGAGCACGAAGATGATGACCATCAGCAAGGTGGTCAGCGCATCGACATAGCCGGGCCAGGCGTCCAGCCCGTTGCCTCCGTTGCGGCGGACACGCATGGCCATGACGGTTACCGCGGCTCCTCGGCCAGGGCCGCCACGGTGCGGGTCAACAGGCGCAGGTCATTGCGCAGATCGGACGCCACCTGGGCGCGCCCCTGTTCGGACTCGGCCAGAAGTCGTTGCAGGGCGAGTTCGATGTTGCGCAGATGGGCGTGCACGATCTCATCGCCCCCCTGGAGGTCGGTCATCCGTTGCAGGGCCGGTGCCAGGGAGGCATGCGTCTCGGCAATCCGCAGCATGACCTGCTGGTTGGTGCGCATGGTATCGGTCAACGCGCTGATACGTTCGTTCAGCGCGATGATCGCCTGGCTCGCCTGGATGCGGGCTTCTTCGCCGCGAGTCAGGATGCGTTGCAGCCCTTCCATGTTCTCGGCCGTTTGTTCCAGCAAGGCCTGGACATAGACCGGGACCGATCCGTCGCTTTCCGCCAGCACGCCCGAGGATAGCCGGGTCAGGCCGGCCAGCCATTCCTCCAATTCGTTGAAAAACCGGTTCTGCGCCTGACCTGCGGTCAGATCCAAAAAGCCCAGCACCAGGGCACCAGCCAAGCCGAACATGCTCGCGGAAAACGCGGTGCCCATGCCGGCCAGCGGCTTGGTCAGGCCGGCCTTGAGCTGTTCGAACACATGTTCGATATCGCCGGCGCCGGACGACATGCCGCCGATCACCTCCGACACCGAGCCCACCGTCTTCAGCAGGCCCCAGAATGTGCCTAACAACCCCAGAAAGATCAGCAACCCGGTCATGTAGCGGGAAAGCTCGCGGCTTTCGTCGAGGCGGGACGCGATCCCGTCCAGCAGGCTGCGCATCGCGGTGGTGGACAACGTGAAGCGGCCGGTATCTCCCTCACGGCCGTGGGTCACGCGCCCGGCCAGCATGTTGGCCATGGGCGCGAGCAGTCGGGGTGGTGGCAGCACGGCCAGGCGAGCGCGTGCGGTCTGGTAGGTTTCCAGCCAGGTCACCTCGGGCTTCAGGCGGATCACCTGACGCAGGTTCCAGCCGATCCCCATCAGAAGGATCATGAAGATCAGACCGTTAAGGAGAGGGTTGTTCTCGAACGCGGTTATCAGCACGGGCGAGAGCAATGCGGTCACACCAATCACGGCCGCCAGGAACACCGCCATCCGGATCAGGTAGGCGGCCGGGTTGGTCATCGCGTGCGGCTCCCGGTCCCGCCACCCGAGGCATTGCCACCGAGGACGCTGACATCGACCCTGTCGGGCGGCCCTCCGGCGGCCTGGGAGCCCAGCGCCCGAACATAGATGCGGCTGGAAGTCACCCCCTCGGCCATCAGCGCGGCCCGGACGGCGAGTGCGCGAGACAGTGACAGCCGGCGCGCCGTGGAGGGGTCTTCGGGCTTGCCGGCCGCATAGGCGACGACGTTGAAGCTGGCGGAGTCGCTGGACGCGGCCGCGCTGGCGAAACGCTTGACCGCTTCCGTGGCGTCAGGCCCGAGTTCCGTCACGCCGGTGTCGAAGGCCAACCGGAGATCGGCCGGGGCGGGGGCGGTCGCCGGCCCGGCGGGGGATGCGGGGGTGGTCTGGCCCGGCACGGGTGGGATGTCCGCGGCGGGAGGCGTTACGATTGGAAGCGTGATCTGGGGCGTCGTGGCTTGGGGCGGCGCGACTTGGGTCGGTGTGACCCTGCCTGGTACCACCGATGGCTGCGTGACCTGGGACGACGTGACCGGTGGCGGTGTGGTCCGGGACGGCGTGGCCGGCGGCGGCGCGGCCTGGGACGATGTGACCGGTAGCGGTGCGGCCGGAGAGGGCGCGATCTGGGGGGCTGCGACCTGGGCCGGTGCGGCCGGGGACGGAGTGACCGGAGCTGGCGCGACCTGGGGGGTCGCGACCTGCGGCGTTGCGACCGGAGGCGGCGCGACGGGGGACGGCGTGGCGCTGGGCGGGCTCGTGGGTTGCGCGGTGACCGGACGCGTCGGGCGCGTAGGCTGTGGGGCCTGTGCCGTCGGATCGGCCGAGCGGGCGGGCTGCGGCGGACGGGGTGCAGGAGGCGGACGGACGGGCGTAGAGCCCGGCCTGGGCAGGGGGTCAAGAGCACGCAAGTCGATCGTGACCTGTGCGAATGCGGGCGCTGCCGACAGAGCCAGCGCGAGCAGAAGGATGATGGAAGGGTGCATGTCTGGAGAGATTAGCGGACGGTTGGGCGTTTCTCAATGAATGACGCGTGTCGGGGGTGGGGCTTCGCCCCTGACCCCGCCAGGGGCGACGGCCCTTGGAACCGGAACATTGTCGTTTGAATTCCCTGGGGCCTACCCGGGCCTCTCACGGTCCGGGTAGGCCCCAGGGAATTCAAACGACAAAAGAATCGCATTCCAAAGGCCGCGCCTTTGGTGGGGTCCAGGGGCAAAGCCCCTGGCGGGGTCCGGGGCGGAGCCCCACCTTCCAAGGTCGCTTGACAATACACGGCCGGCCCTTCCAAACCTCCCCCACGAGCCACCGTAAGGTTCGGCAAGCAGGAGGTTACACATGGGCCGGCGCGGAGTAGCCCGTCTTTTAGGCGGATTGATGGTTGGATTGGCGTTCCTGGTCGGACCCGGGACGGCCGACGCCCAGGAGAAGAAGCTCAAGATCGGCGTGATCTACGACCTGACCGGACCATTCGCCGGTGGCGGGTCCGATCTGCACTATCTTGGCGCGAAGATCATCATCGACCATTTCATCAAGCAGGGCGGCGTCGAAGGCTACAAGATCGAGGCCGTCTACGCCGACGCGCAAAGCAAGCCAGACATCGCCATCAACGAAGCCATCCGCCTGATCGAACAGGAAAAGGTCGACATGCTTCTCGGCATGTATTCGTCCGCTCAGTGCGTTCCGGCCGCGGCGCGCATCGATCAATTCAAGAAATTCATGTGGATGACGACCTGCATCTCCTCGGCGGTGCTGGAAAACCGGCATTTTCGCCTGGCGTTCCGTGTGCAGCCGAGCGGGCGGCAGTTCGGGATCATGTCGGCTGATTTCATTGCGCAGAATGCCAAAAGCAAGTTTGGCAAGGAGCCGAAGGACCTGCGCGTGGCGATCATCCATGAGGACGGCGCTTACGGCGTGGACGTTTCCACGGGCAACGAAGTGGGTGCCAAGCAGTTCGGCCTGAACGTAGTGATGAAGGAAGGTTATTCGGCGACCTCGCCCGATCTGTCGTCCCTGGTGACCAAGCTGAAGCGCGCCCGCCCGGACGTGATCCTGCACACTGGCTACAACCCGGACATCACCCTGCTGTTGCGCCAGTCGCGTGAACTCGGGCTGCGGTTCCAGGCGCTGGTCGGCCATGGCGCCGGCTACGGCGTGTATTCCAAGCTGAAGGAATCGCTGGGCACCGACGTGAACTACTTCTTCAACGTCGATCCGATCTCGATCTGGCTCAGCAATCCATCGGCGTTGAAGCCGGAATTGCTGCCCATGATCCAGATGGTCGGCGATGAGTATCTGAAGGCCCGACCGGACACCAAGATCAAATCCGCCCATGTCGGCATGGCCGCAAGCAACACCTATGTCTTCATGAACGAAGTGCTGCCGCGCGCGATCAAGCAATATGGCGGCGTTGACTCGGAAGCCCTGCGCAAGGCGGCGCTGGATGTCGATCTGCCGGATGGCGCCACCATGCTGGGCTTCGGCGTGAAGTTCGAGCCGGAAACCGCCGTCATGGCCGGTCAGAACACCCGTGGCTTCCCGGTGATCGTGCAATACGTCAACGACGAGTCGGTCGTGGTCTGGCCGAAGGCGTTGCAGATCAAGGAACCCGTGCTGCCGCTGCCCGCGTCGTCTCCCTACGCGTTGAAGTGATCCCGTGCTTGAAGTCAACGGATTGATCAAGCGTTTCGGCGGCTTCACGGCTGTCAACAACGTGTCGTTCAAGGTCGATCAGGGCGAGATTCTCGGCCTGATCGGCCCCAACGGGTCGGGCAAGAGCACGATCTTCAACATGCTGTCGGGCTTCTTCCCGCCGACCGCCGGATCTATCCGTTTCCAGGGCCGCGAGCTCGCCGGGATGGCGCCCTATAACATCATCCAGGGTGGCATCGGGCGGACGTTCCAAATCCCGCGCCCGTTTCGGCGCCTGACGATCTTCGAGAATGTCGCCCTGGCCGGGTATTATGGCCAGGTCGGGCGCTCTCGCAGCAAGGCGTTCGAGGCGGCGGAAAAGGCGCTGGATCTGGTCGGGCTGCCATCCGACCGGACCGCCCGGGTGGACGGGCTGGGCGCCGCTGGGCTGAAAAAACTGGAACTGGCGAAGGCACTGGCCACGCAGCCCAAATTGCTGCTGGCCGATGAAAGCCTGGGCGGGCTGGACGAACACGAAATGGACCAGGCGGCCGACATGCTGAACCGCATCCGCGCCGAACTCGGCATCACCATCATCTGGGTTGAGCATATCATGGGAGTCCTGATGCGCGTCGTCGACCGCGTGATGGTGTTGGATCACGGGGAAAAGATCTCCGAGGGCCTGCCCTCGGAAATCACCAACGACCCCCGCGTGGTCGAGGTCTATCTGGGAAGCGATGCCGTTGCCGTGCAGGCGATGGCGGCGGCGCGCGGCTGACCGGGTCGTGACAAAAATGCTTGATCTGTCCGGCATCGATGCCGGCTACGGCACCATGCAGGCCTTGTTCGACGTATCGCTGGAAGTGCGCGCGGGGGAGGCCATCGGCGTCATCGGCCCCAACGGCGCCGGCAAGACCACCCTGATGCGGGTGATTTCCGGCCTGATCCGCCCCACCAAGGGCCGCCTTTCCATGGAAGGCACCGACCTTCTGGCGACACCCCCGCACAAGATCCTGGAACTCGGCATCGCCCATGTGCCGGAAAACCGCCGCCTGTTCCCGCGCATGACGGTCGAGGACAACCTGCGCATGGGGGCCTTCATCCCCTCCGCCCGCGCCAAATACCGGGAACGGCTGGAGTTCGTCTACGAGCTGTTCCCCCGCATGAAGGAACGCCGGAACCAATATGCCGGAACCATGTCGGGCGGCGAGCAGCAGATGTGCGCCATTGGGCGAGCGCTGATGTCCGAACCTCGGTTGCTGCTGCTGGATGAACCCTCGGCCGGGCTGGCGCCGGTGATCGTGCAGCAGGTTTTTGCCCTTGTGGAACGCATCCGCGCCAGTGGCCTGACCGTGCTGATCGTGGAACAGAATGTCCGCCAGGTGCTGCGCGTGGTCGATCGTGCCTATCTGCTCGAAGCCGGCAGCATCCGCGTCAGCGGCACCGCGGCAGAGCTGATGGCAAGCGACACGATCCGCGAAGCCTATCTGGGCGTGTGAGAGAACCCGTCAATGTCCGAAATATTTGACATCTACCTGCTGGAGGCGCTGATCAACGGCGTGCTCCTCGGCGGCGTTCTGGCGCTGTTGGCGCTGGGGCTGAACCTGATCTTCGGCGTCATCGACGTGGTTTGGATCTGCTACGCGGAACTGATCATGATGGGTATGTACGCGATGTACTACCTGTATTCGGTCTATCATCTGCCCTTTGTGGTGGCCGCGATCATCAGCATGGCCGGCGTCGGCGTCCTCGGCGTCCTTCTTCACATCATCGTCATCCAGCCCCTGCTCGGCGCCGCCCCGATCAACCAGTTGCTGGCGACCGGTGGCGTGCTGGCGCTGCTGCAAAGCACCGCCACGATCGGCTTCGGAATCGATTTCAAGAACCTGGGCATTCGCTTGCCGGTGATCGAGATCTCCGACATGTTCGTCAGCTACACGCGCCTGCTGGCGTTCGGCGTGGCGTTGCTGGGGATGGTGGTGCTGTATCTGTTCCTGTCGCGCACCTATACCGGCACCGCGATCCGCGCCATCGCCCAGGACCGGCAGATCATGCCGCTGATGGGCGTCGATACGAAGCGGATCTACATCATCACCTCCGCCATCGGTGGCGTGCTGGCGGGTCTGGCCGCCTGTCTTCTGGTGCTGCAATACGACGTGCACCCATTCATCGGCCTGACCTTCGGACCCATTACCTTCATGATCTGCGTGCTGGGGGGCCTCGGCAGCATGGTCGGCGGCTTCATCGCATCCTTCGTGTTCGCGGAAATCATCTCGGTCGGCGGCCTGTACCTGGAACTTGAGTGGGGCTACGTCTTCGCCTTCGTCTTCTTCATCGTGATGATGTTCGTCCGGCCCCAGGGCCTGATGGGACGCCGGTCATGAGCAAGTGGTTGCCCTGGGTCGCCGGCGCCGCTCTGGTCGCCCTGCCCTTCCTCTACAACTCGCCCTACCCGCTCCACATCATCGTCATCATCCTGATCTGGTCGTTCGTCTATACGTCCTGGTCGGTGATGGGGCGCTTCGGCCTGGTCTCGCTGGGGCATGGCGGGTTCCTGGGCGTCGGCGCCTATGTCACCGCGCTGCTGTGGAACAATTTCGGCTTGACACCCTGGATCGGCATCCCTCTGGCCATGGCCGCCGCCGCCGGTCTGGCGGTGCTGATCGCCTATCCGTGCTCCCGCTTCCGCATCACCGGGCATTATTTTGCGCTTGTGACCATGGCGCTGAGTGCGATCGTCTTACAGGTGATCACCGCGACCCGCGATGTGACTGGCGGATCGCTGGGCTATACGCCGCAACGCGTGCCCGGCGGCAGTTCGCTGTTCGCCTTCCAGTTCACCGACAAGGAGACCTGGTACTGGATCGCGCTGGCGATCTGGGGCGGCGGGCTGTTCGTGCGTTGGTATGTCGATCGCAGCATGATGCGCTACGCCCTGGAAGCGATTTCCGAGGACGAGGACGCGGCCAGCGCCGCCGGCGTGCATGTCACCGCCGAGAAGCTGAAAATCACCGCCCTGAGCGCCGCCATGACGGCCCTGGGCGGAGCGCTTTACTGCCAGTACCAGATGTTCATCTCGCCGGACACGGTCAGCGGAATCTCGGCATCGTTGCAGATGGTGTTCGCGTCCGTCGTAGGTGGCATCTATGTGCTGCTGGGCCCGACCGTGGGCGCCGTCATCACCATCATGCTGGCCGAGGTCCTGCGCATCGGCTTCGGCACCGCCGCCGTCGGCTGGGACAATTTCGTCTATGGCATCCTGCTGGTGCTGTTCATCATCTACCTGCCGCAAGGGATCGTGGGGTCGTTGCTGGCCAAGCTGCGGGGGGTTCGGGCGACGCCATAAGGGGCGCGTCCGGAGTCGTCCGCTCCGATTTTGTGCTACCTACTCGTGAGCTTGCCGCGGCGCGTGCCTTGTTGGGCGGCTCGATTTGATGGTGAGCGTCGCCTGGGCACGACGCCGCAGGGCGAGAGAAACGCCTTTGCCCGCCCGCATCGCGAGACGGACCATGCTCAATCCGAATTTTGTGAGTCTTGGCGACATCGGAACCATGGCGTCATTGGGGGGGCACGCAAGGAATTGGAGGACAGCTACAACGTGGGACGGGGAATCATTTTGGGGTTGGGGCCGTGAGCCGCTAATTACTAGATTCCATTTGCTATTTCAGTGGGTTGACAGCCGCACTATGCCAGATAAGGACGTTATCCGAGGTTCTTATTGCGTAATATGTTGGGAGTAGACGGTTTCCGTCAATTCGGAGACCATGCCCACCGGCGGCGCCGCGGCACTCTCGCTCCTTCGTGATCTTCGTGCCTTCGTGGTGGAGAATTGCGGGCGTAACCAAAGACACCTTGCCTGTCCGACAGAAACCCCTTGGATAGGCCACTACGAGCCGCGGATCCGCGATTCTCCACCGCGAAGGCACGAAGATCACGAAGCTACCGGAGCGGGCCAGCGTCGTTGCCGCGAGTTCCCAGCGCTGACGGGCACCATCCATTTCCAACACATAATGCTATAAGAGCCCTATCCTAAGAGCTGATTCTTTGTTGCCAATATACGCTCCTCGGTCGTCGCAAACGACGACGCATCCCGTCTTACCGCTTGCGTCAAAATGATGTTTGATGTTTGATGCAATCGAGAGGCAACCATGCGCACCACCCTGACAATCGCCGACGATGTGCTGACCGCCGCCAAGGCCATCGCGCAGCAGACCAACCGCACGATCGGAGAGGTGGTCTCCGACCTCGCGCGGGCCTCCTTGCGACCCAAGACGCAACCGCGCGAACGCAACGGCATCCCGCTGCTGCCGGTGCGAAACCCGGATGCCATTGTCACTCCGGAGATTGTCAACGCGCTACGCGATGACCTGGGATGACCTGGCTCCTCGACGTCAATGTGCTGATCAGCCTGATCGACCCGACCCATGTCCTGCACGAGGCGGCGCACCGATGGTTTTCCAGTGTGGCCGGCGAGCCTTGGGCAACCTGTCCGATGACCGAGAATGCCGTGATGCGCATCGTGGGACACCCGAAATATCCAAACTCGGCCGGGTCTCCAGCCGCCGTGGCGCCGATTGTCATGGGATTGCGTGCCTTGGCCGGACACGTGTTCTGGGCAGACGATCTGTCCCTGGTAGCGTCAGACCGGGTCGAAGCGACTGCCATCGAAACGCCGGGGCAGGTGACGGACACCTACTTGCTCGCATTGGCGGTCAGCAAGGCTGGACGCCTGGCGACGTTCGATCGGCGACTGTCGACCCGCGCGGTACGAAACGGTCGCGGCGGGCTTCATGTGATCGAGGGAGCGACGTGATGCTGGCCACCGCCCGAAGGTCTTGATGTCTGCCGGGCCAGACCGTGGGCGCCGTCATCACCATCATGCTGGCCGCGGTATTGCGCTTCGGATCGGGCCCCGCCGCCGTGGGGCGGGACAATTTTGTCTATGGCATCCTGCCGGTGCTGTTCATCATCCATCCGCCCCAGGCGATCGATCGTGGGATCGTGGGGTCATTACTGGCGAGGTTGCGGTGGGCGGGGTCGTAGCGGGCCGCGGGCGGTCAATTCCGACCGCCGCGGACAAGTGGGTCTGTCGTGGTGGTTGCGCTACCGGGCGGCACCACCAAAGGCCAGAATCGCCATTTACTGCGGAATGAGGCCGCAATCGACGTTGTAGGTCTGCCCCGTGATGTTGCGCCCCCCTGGCCCGGCCAGGAACACCGCCATGGCCGCCATATCCTCGGGGTCGTTGGCGCGCCCGAGCGGGATGCCGCTGGTGAATTCTCGTTCGACGTCCTCCACAGGCATGCCGCGATCCGCCGCGCGCTGTGCGAGCATCGCGCTGACCAGCGGTGTGCGCGTAATCCCAGGGCAGATCGCGTTCACATTGATATCGTGGCGCGCGAGTTGCTGCGCCGCCGTATAGGTCAGACTGATCACCGCGCCTTTGCTGGCGGCATACGCGGCGTTCGACGTCCCGGCGAACCCTTTTCCGGCGATCGAGGCCGTGTTGATGATCCGGCCGCTCCGGCGCGGTATCATTTCTTGTGCGACTCGCTGCAGACAGAAGAACACGCCCTTGGCATTGACACGGTGGATGCGATCCCAGTCCGCCTCGGTCACGTCCATGATGTATGCACTGCGGGTGACACCGGCGTTGTTGATCAGGATGTCGATCTGACCGAACGCGGTCATTGCCTGTGTCACCATCGCATCGATCTGACCAAGATCCCCCACATCGGCCGTCACCGCAATCGCGCGCTTTTGCCCCTGGGAGATCGTCTCGGCCGTTGCCGCGGCGGCGGCGGTATTGATATCGGCGGCTATGACCGAGGCGCCGGCCTCGGACAGCGCAACCGCGCAAGCCCTCCCGATCCCGCTACCCGCGCCAGTGACCAACGCAACCTTGCCTGCCAGAACCATGCGAACAATTCCTGTATGAGGGGACCTCTTGTCCCAAGTTGGAGGCCGCTTAGAGGCCGATGCGGAGATCGGCGTTGTCACACAGAACTCCGCGCCAGCTCGGCGCCCCCACCAGTCGCTGCCGGGGGCGCCTGCTATCAATCCGCCATCGCCGGCCGGCGAGCACGCCAGGACATCGCGCTCTCATAGGCGTGAGCAGCCCGGAACACGGTCGGCTCCGTAAACGGCTTGCCGACCAACTGCATGGACACCGGCAGGCCGCCCTCGCCAAACCCCGTGCAGATGCTGATCGCCGGAAAGCCGGTGACATTGAACGGCATGGTGAACGACGGCCGCTCCATGTTCGCCCATTTCGTCAGTTCCGTGAAACGAGGCGCCTCCCCGGCCGCGGACGCGCTGACGATGATATCCAGGTCCTCCATCGCCGCCGCCATTTCCTGGCACAGCACCCGGCGGCGGCGCGCCGTCTGCACCATATCCGCGCCCCCAACCGTCGCCGCCAGAGCGACACGATCTCGAAACAACTCCCCGTAATCCATGAAGCGGTCGCGCATCCAGGGCGCGTGCAGGGTGAACGCCTCGGTCACCATGATCAGATAGCCAACCGCATGGTAATCCGCCGCGGGAGACAAGGTAATGTCGCGGACCTCGGCACCTTCCTTGCGGAAGAAATCCATCGCCGCATCGATCCCCGCCCGGGTCGTGTCGGATGCCCGATGGTCGCTTTCAAAGAAATGCCGCACCACGCCGATGCGCAGACCCTTGGCCCCCTTGCCCAGATCAGCGCTGAAATCCGGCACCGGCCGATCGGCGCTGGCGGGATCGGCCGCGTGGTAACCGGCCATGCCTTGCAGCAGCAAAGCGCAGTCCTCGGCCGTCCAGGCCATCGGCCCCGCATGATCCAAGGTAAACGCCAGCGGCAGGATCCCTGTTCGGCTGGACAACCCATAGGTGGGCTTGATCCCAGCAATGCCACACAACGCCGCCGGCCCCCCGATCGACCCCCC
>Ga0082335_1001346_pt1 | contig 52945 bp, 54 predicted proteins | sample Subgrocontami58m_FD_72375 | JGI IMG/M metagenome (GOLD analysis project Ga0082335, IMG submission 72375) | Subsurface groundwater microbial communities from S. Glens Falls, New York, USA - GMW37 contaminated, 5.8 m (SPADES assembly) (version 2) ... | reverse complement strand
CCCAGGCTCTTCCGGGAACTTTTTTTTGGGCGGCGGCCGCGGGCACAACCCCAAAGCCCCGATCGGGTGCCCCTCCAGTTCTGGGCCTACTACGAGCAACTCTCTCCCGCCGCTCAACGTGAACTCTATCGACCCGTCCTCTACCGCCTTCGTTCCTTTTACCGCTCCAGTGCGGTCCGAAATCTTGTATGCCGAACGGATGGCATCAATTTTGCCGACCTCATGAACAAGATAGTTCTGGTCAACTTAGCCGGCTCCTCAATCCAGGCAGAAGCGGACTTGCTAGGGGAACTTGTGATTGCTCGCTTTCATCTGGCAGCAGTGGCACGGTTATCCAGACCAACAGAACAACGTCACCAGGTGTATCTCGCGGTGGACGAGAGTGCCCGATTCAAAGGTGCCAGTCTTCCTGTCCTATGGGCGGAAGGCAGAAAGACCGGCGTGGCCCTCCTCATGGCTACACAGTTCATTGCAGGCTGGGGCGAGGCCTTGGCAGACAGCGTTTTGGGGAATGCCGGCTGCGTTGTGGCGTTCCGCTGCGGCCCGAACGACAGTCGGCGATTGGCCAATACGATTCGTCCATTCACATCGGAACAACTAGAAGACCTGAATCGTTATGAAGCAATCATCAAACTCCAGGCAGGTGGTATCACCATCCCCGCTTTCGATGTCACGACGCTGCCTATCACCAATCCAACTAATGGAGCGGTGCTTGAGCGTATCCAAGCTAGTAGTCGTGCCCGTTATGGCAAGTCTCGGAAGACCGTCGAGGACGAGATGAATGCCCGGTATTTTCCAGAGTCACCGAATACTGATTGGAACGACTTGGATGATGACTGAGAACTTTGGGGAATCCAAAGTGTGCTCACCAGGTGTGCTTGCAGCGAGCACACTTTCTAGCTTCGATTCGACCACTGAACGACCTAGATTACCCTCGCTCGTCTTCGACTCACTCGGGCACAAGTCTGTTGCCGACCACAAAGCTGCGATGAGGCTCACCGACCGGGACCGCGCCATTATCGAACTTGTAGCCCGTGCTCGTGCCCTGCGGGACGACCAAATCCAGATGGCCCTATTCTCCGCAAATAGCACTTCCCGATGCCAACGCAGACTGACACTATTGGTCCGTAACCGCTATCTGGATCGGTTACCTGGGCGCAGTGTTAGTGAACCGGCAGTTTATGTTCTGACACGCCGAAGCACCGCAGGGAACCGTTTTGTCCGGGCGCAGTGGGGAGAAATAGCATTCCGCAATCATATGACGAAGATCGGATCGCTCCCCCATTTGCTCGGTATCAACGACGTGCGCGTTCGGGTCGAAAGAGCCTGTTTCGATTTGGGCTGGACATTGCTCCGATGGCGACGCTCTGAGGACCTGCAACAGCGCCTTCAAGGGCAACGGCTGATACCCGACGCGTACTTCACCATCCAACAGCAGCCGAACAGTCCATTAGCAAGTTTTTTCCTGGAACTGGAGCGCAGTGCGAAGAGTCTCCAAGTGCTCAGATCCAAGCTCCTTCGCTATGCCACTTTGTACCACCGGCAAGAGACCCAACCCAGAGAGCGTTCTATGCAAGTGCTCTTCGTCTTCGATGAACCTCATTCGGTGGGAGCCTTCCGACGGATTGAACCGGCGAAGAGAGAAGCGGAACGCTTAGGCCTACCATTCGTGCGCTTCCTTGAACTGCAACCGCTGAGAAAGGTGACAGCCGAAGCCGTCCTCACCGAACCCCTCTGGATTGCACCAGGACGCAACACTTCTATTGCCCTATTAAACGGAAAGGGCTCTTAGAGATGGGCAACAAGGCTATCTCTAACTGGACAAACCCAGAACGCTTCGAGAGCGCTCGGACATCGCCTGAGCATGATGCAGAGCTAGCGGGGCTCGTCAGCGAGTATCTGGAGCGTGACGGGAGGAGCCTTAATAGAATCGCGCAGGGCGCGCTCATTGACGTTGGTTACCTCTGGCGACTTCAGCACGGCGAACGAATCAACCCCAGCCGTGATGTACTCATTCGGCTGGGGTTGGCGCTCCGTCTCGAACCCGAAGAGTTGGATGAACTCCTCGTTGCCGCGAACTACGCGTCGATTACGTTGCGCCGCTCTTAGCCGGACGGCCACCTTTTCGCTTATTGGCACCGGGGAGCGTAACCCCAGCTAACACCGACCGCTTGGGCTTGATCGCCCCAAGCATCCCTTCAGCCACCCCGAAGTAGTAGTCAGTCATCATGTATGTCTTATGTCCCGCCCAGCGCTTCACCAGGGACGGACTCTCCCCGTCTAGCGCTTTCCGGGTGATCCAGTCGTGACGAAAGAGATGAGGATGGACTCGTACTCCTAGTCGTTTCGACGCCCTGTAAAGTATCTGCCCTACCTCTTGCGGGCTGAGTGGACCGCCGGCCTGTGCAACAAATAGCAACTCCTCTACCTGCTTCCGCGGCCGCCGCTCCCGTTCTACGTCATTACCGTGGAAGCGGTGACGAGCGGACTGAGCGAAGTAGCGAACCCGCCAGCGAAGATAATTCCTGACGGTCGCGATCAACTCATCTGTGAGTGGTACGTACCGCCACTCCTCCGTCTTGTCCGAGTAGACCTTCAACACTTGAGCGTCCATATCGAAGTTACCCAATAAGAGATGCGCAACCTCCTCCCGTCGTAAACCGGTATCCGAGAGCACTGCCAGGATAGCCAGATTACGCGAGCCGAGGAAGGTGTCATTTGGGTAGAGACCGAAGAGGCGACTGCGCACGTCGTCGGGTATCAGATCGAACTCCGGCTTCATGGACTGCGGCGCATTCAGGTGCTCCAGTACATTTCGCTCAGTCCATCCTCGTTGCACCATCCACCGGGCGAAGGCTTTGATCGCACGCAGGCGGTTGGCGATGGTGTTGGCCGAAGCGCCTCGCTGCCGCAGGTAAACTCGGAAGAGGTTGACGTTGTGCTCGCTGAAGTCACCGAGGGTCGTCAGTTCGCGTTCCTCCAGGAACGTCCAAAGTTGGCCGAGCGCTTCCTGATACCACGCCAGCGTTTTCGGCGCCTGTTCCGCCGACTTCTTCGCCAGGAACTCCGGGATAGGCCCGATGGCCTTCGACGATCGGGCTCCGACGATTGCCGACCAGAGTGGTTCTTCTGAATGATTCATGTTCTCCCACCGCATGCCTTTTACAGACATAATGATGCCCTCCAGGTGTAGATTTCATTGCCTGGAGGGCAAAACAAAACCGCAGCTAGAAAACTCGCGGGTTAGTTTTTTCTGGAGAACCTGCGAAATCCGGCCATTTTAGGCACGAAAAGAGGGGTTGGAGCGGGAGACGGGATTCGAACCCGCGACAGCCTGCTTGGAAGGCAGGAACTCTACCACTGAGTTACTCCCGCGCGTTGGGGCGTTACGTTCCCATTATATCCTAGCTAGCTACTGAGCGGGAGAGCCAGTTGCGTCCGCTGCGGCGTGCACACCAAAAGAATCAGCACTATGCCGATGACGTAGCAAGCGAAGGCCAGGGAGAACACCAAACCGTAACCCCTGGAGACGTTGAAGATTACGGGAGACGAAAAGGGGTCCAGACCCCAGCCCGACGAAGCTGAAGGGCTGCATTGCTCCCGATATCTTGCCGTAGTGACCTCGACCGAAGTAGTGAGCCACTATCCTGTTCAACAACGCTCCCTCGCCCTGGGCTGTCAGGCCCATGAACCGACCCAATGGCACGACCAGCAGCGGATCATGCACCGTCCAAATCAGCGTCACGCCGACGAGCGCAAGGCTCATGATGGAAATAGCCAGCACCTGCTCCGTGATGCGTTCTGAAAGAAGGCCTCACACCGCTGCGGAGACGGCGCCACAAAACGCATAGGCGCTGAGCGCTCCCGCAACGATGGCGGCTTCGATGCCCTGGTCAGTGTAATAGGTCACCTTCTGATAGGATATGGCGGCGTTGGGGATGTTGTTGATGGTCTGGGTTCCCACCAGCAGCCAGAAGGTTAACGTGCGCACTGCTTCTTGCACGGTGAAGCTCTCTTCGGCGGGCGGTCCCTGCTGCGCCACGGTCTCACTCTCTTCAGGCGCCGGCGCGGCTTCACCGTCGGGAAGAAGGCCCACGTCTTCCGGGTGACGCCGGAGCAGCAGCGCCGACGGGATCACCCCCGCCAACAGCAGCGCCGATCCCGAAAGCGCAAAGACCGAGCGCCAGCCGGAACGCGCCAGCACCAACTGGCCGATGAGCGTCATGGCTGAACCTCCCAAGGGAAACGCCATGCTGTTGAATCCCATGGCCCGGCCGCGTTTACGACGAAACCAGTTGGCCGCGGTGGTCAGCGGCGCGACTCCTGAGAGAAAGTTGCTGGCGATGGCCCGGCTGATGGCGTATGCAACATAGAACTGCCCCAGCACAATGGTGCTGCCCTGTCATAGCAGCGCGAGACTCACCACCAGCGATCCAATGGGTGTCAGCACGCGCGCACCGAAGCGGTCGGCCAGCAGACCCCTCACAGGGGACATCAGCCCGCCGCAGATGGCGCCCAGGGTGACGGCGCCGGCCGTCATGCTGCGGCGCCGGCCCCAGTTCCACGCTCATGGGTTTCACCATGATCCCCACGAAGATGTGCCCGGTGGTGCTGGCCAGGAACGACACACTCATGCTCATCCCCACAACCAGCCAGCCGTAGAAGAACGGCGTGGCAACGGGTGGGCGTGCCAATCTGTGCGGGGTGGTCGTGTTTGGCTTTCCTGAGTGATGAGGTGCTGGGTAGTGTATCAGAACTGCTAATCACGGGAAAAGATAGGCGCAGAAATCCGTTACCTGGACGACAGGATATCCGCCATAAGGGCGATAGACGCCTCCGAGCCCATCGAGCACACTATTGGTGAACCGCAAGACGGGTAGAACCCGGCAAGCGGACAACATGACCGAGGGGCTCCGATAAGAGCAAACTCGCCGAAAGGCGGGGACGCAAAGCCACGGGTCTAAAGCCTCACAAGGACCACGATCGCCGGGCTGCCGAAGAGCCGGGTGCTGCTCGGACACTGTTTTGCCGGGTGCAGAGCGACCTATGAACACATCCACCTGATCTTACACGGCTGGCTGGCCAGTATGAAGGATCTAGGAGCCCCCCAGGAAGTACAACCTGAGAGGAGTCTCCTATGCTTCGTCCCACTGCTGCCATCCTGTCGTATTCTCCCGTAGTCCAGGCTACGCGCCACTCCAATGCGCTGACCTTCGGGCCGGAAACTTCAGGTGTACCCACCACAAAGCCACTGCAGACACTCCGGATGCTGTTGTCAACAGCAAAGTTGGTGTCCTTCTTGCTGTTGATTGTCGCAGCCAGCAACATCGCCCTGGTGCTCCAGGAGCTGCCCGTCCAATCTGTGGTGTTTGTCGCCCTGGAGGAAAACCTCCCGCACGGCGATCTGGCTCTCGCCTACCCATCGCGATACCTACCGCTCGGCCAGACCGCCTCACCTTCCGAGATGCGGGATAGCGGTTTTGATTGGCTCAATGTTCGTCCTGATGCTCGCGCCTGGATGCAGGACCTCCCAGTGACCTATGAACCCACTTCTCCTCTGGCGGGTTCTTATCACTTAGAATCGATGAATGTCACGTTGAGCCGGCCTTACCTGCATGTCGTGCTGCACAAGTATGCGCACGCTAATTTCGCACACAAGGGATTCGCAGAAAAGACACAGTGCTGGTGGGAATGCTGCGCCTACTGCTGGATGACAACCTTCAAAACCAGGAAGCCCGAAGGGTTGTCCAGGGTGTGCTGGCCCAGGGCACTGAGGTCATGCGACAGAATGGCAGCTACAGCCTGCTCCACGAAGCCTACGCCCACCTCGCCCAATGGAGTGGAGGGGACCTCTCAACGATGCCTGATTACCTCCAGCCGGAGTACGCCGACTTTCTCACTGCGGGAGCCAACCCCTGGCTTCAGTATCAGGCCGCGTCAGTTTCTGGCGAGACGCTGACCAAATCGCTGCGATGAGCACAAGTAGGGAGCGATGGTGATTACTCTCAGACTATGGCGGCAATGCCCGTGCCTAATCTAGTGCCATGTCCCCGAAGTACGTTGGAAATGTCATTCCGAGTGTTAGCGAGGAATCTGGGGCGAGGATGACTCTCTGCCAAACGCTCCATCATGATAGCTAGACCATAGCTGTCACGGCCATTGCTCTTGCGGCGCAAAGTCGCTAGGCTATGCGCGGAGGTCGTCCCCTTTGATGCGCCACAAGAGCGTCCTCATAGCCGTCCTGTTGGTCCTGGCGTTCCTTCTCCCTGTCGCTGATGCGCCGGGCGCGGCGAGCGCAGACGAAGGCTGGGTGATCAAGAGCTTCGATGCGCAGATCGCCGTGCAGGTGGACGGCTCGCTGGTTGTTCGTGAGGACCTCTCGGTCGACTTCCGCGGGCTACAGAAACACGGCATCTTCCGCGACATTCCCGTGGTGTATCGCTACGACGACGCCAACGACCGTGTCTATTCCCTCAACGTCCGCTCGGTGACGGATGCCAGCGGACGGCGGCACAAATACGATGCCTCCCGTGAGGGCAGCTTTCTACGTATCAAGATCGGCGACCCGGACGCCACTGTCTCCGGACCGCAACGTTACGTCATCACCTATCAGGTGTCGGGCGCACTCAACGGTTTCACAGACCACGACGAGCTTTTCTGGAACGCAACGGGTGTTTGGCCGGTCGCCACCGAGTCGGCCACGGTTGCCGTGGCGCTGCCGAAAGACGGCGTGCAGCAGATCGCCTGCTTCCAGGGGATCTTAGGCTCTAAGGAACAATGCAAGGTGGCAAACAGCAGCAAGGACGCCCAGTTTGGGGCAACACGCCGTCTGCTGGAACAAGAGCAGATGACCATCGTGGTGGGGTTCAGCAAGGGCATCGTCCCGGAGCCGACGCCGCGGCTGGAGAAGCGGGCCAGAGAATTCGAGGAGTACTTTGAGGTGACGCCGCTCACCGCGGGCGGAGGCGGGCTGGTCTTGCTCGGAATGATAGCTGCGCTGGGATGGGCCTGGTGGACAAACGGGCGCGACCGTCGTTTCGTGACGATCTACTACTTGACCGACGACCCGCGAGAGGAGACCAAGCCGCTGTTCTCTCAGGACCCCATCGTCATCGAGTATCAGCCGCCGGAGAAGCTGCGGCCGGCCCAGATGGGGGTGCTGTTGGACGAGCGGGCCGACCCGCTGGACGCCACTGCGACCATCATCGACCTGGCGGTGCGCGGGCATCTCCGCATCGAAGAGGTGGATGACAAGGTCCTGGGTATCTTTGATTTCGGGGCGAAGGACTGGACGTTCGTTCAATTGTACACTACCGACCCACTCTTGCCCTATGAACAAAAGCTGGTGGACGGACTGTTCCAGGGCGGCTCCCCCGCAAAGCTCTCTGACCTCAAGACGAAATTCCACAAATACCTTGACGAGGCTCAAGACGACCTGTATACAGACGCCCAAAGGAGAAGGTTCTTCCCCAGCAGACCTGACAACGTACGGACCACCTGGAGCTATATTGGGTTTGGGGTAACAGCGGCAGGCGTTGCGATTGTCTTTTTGCTTGGCAGCGCGTTCGGAGCGGGGCTGATCGGCCTGCCGGTGGCGCTCGGCGGCATGCTCATGCTTGCGCTGGCCGGTAAGATGCCCCGACGCACGGCTCTTGGGCGGGAGTTGCTGCGTCGCACCCTGGGTTTCCGTCAGTATCTGGCTACCACCGAGACGGAGCGGCAGCGCTACAACGAGCAGGCCAATATCTTCGCAACCTACCTGCCGCACGCTATCGTGTTCCACTGCGTCGACAAATGGGCCAAGGCGCTGGAATCGCTGGGCGCGACGGAGGATCAGTTCCAGAGCTGGTACGTCGGGACAACGCCGCTGCGGGCGATTGCGCTCTCTCAGAGCCTCAACAGCTTCTCGTCCCAGGTGTCCAGCGTCATCGTGAGCACGCCGGGCAGCTCCGGCAGCAGCGGCTTTGGCGGCGGCGGGTCATCCGGTGGGGGCGGCGGCGGCGGCGGCGGCGGAAGCTGGTAGCACAGGGGGACTCAGCCTATCTAGCCGCTCGTGGTGAGCCCTTCGGCGTGGCTCAGGACAGGCGTGTCGAATCCATGAGCGGCCTATCCTTCGACAGGCATGCTCGCCCTTCGACAGGTCATTCGACTCTGAGAGTCTCAGACTCGATGAGCTCAGGGTGAGCGGAGAGTTGTAGTATCAGTCGAGCAGAACGATAAGAGTGCCATACAATGGACAATAGCTGGTAGGAGGAAGGTGCAATCATGGAACTCATCGTCGTTGGTGTCATACTACTCGGGCTGGTGGCGTTCCTGGTCGCCACCTACAACAGCCTGGTGCGGGAGCGACTGGGGGTGCGCGAGGGATGGTCGGGCATCGAGGTGCAGTTGCAGCGGCGCTCCAGCCTGATCCCGAACCTGGTGGAGACGGTGCGGGGCTACGCCGGCCACGAGGCGCAGACGCTGCAGAACGTGACCAACGCCCGGGCCGCGCTCCAGAACGCCAGCACGCCCGCCGACGCTGCCCAGGCCAGCAATATGCTCACCGCCACGCTGCGCTCCCTCTTTGCCGTGGCTGAGGCGTACCCGGACCTGAAGGCGAACCAGAACTTCCTTGACCTCCAGAGCCAGCTTGCCGACACGGAGGATAAGATCTCGTACGCCCGCAACTATTACAACGCGACGGCGCGCAAGTACAACGGGCTGGTCAGCACCTTCCCCAGCATGATCGTGGCGAGCATGGGCGGGTTCAAGGAGTCCGAGTTCTTCGATGCGCCCGAGGGGGCCGAGCAGGAAGTGCAGGTCAACTTCCGGCCGTAGGAAGAAAAAAAGAATCGTGTCGGAAGGTTTGAAAAATACTAAATGGGTTGGAGTTGGTGAAACGTAGATGAAGTCGATGGATTATCCACCCTTTATTCGTTACTATCTCAGAAATTCAACTCCATTGCTTTGGGAAAAGTTAAAGACTGCCATACCTGAACTTGGTGAATGGACCATAACGTCATCTTCAGACTTTCTCTACAAAGAAAGCTACGAATTTTCTGACCTTCCAGGTTCAGAGACAGGGCATCAGCGTGTGAAATATGCATTGGAACACTCCGAGGTAATTCTTGAATGCCATGACCCATCCTTGCTTAGTCCTTCATCTCTTTTCACTGATGACAAGGCATTAACCTCGAGTTTTGTCGATGATCTCTTAGCATTGCTATCGGTAGCAAGGGGAACGATGGTTCACTTTGTTTTGCGCGAGTATTCAAATGGTAGTAATACAATTAACTGGTCTGCGATAAGCCCATTTCCAGACGACATCGGGATTTCGGTGATTGGAAGCACCAAAGTTCCACAGTTTGTGGGAGAAGCTCTCAAAATGATCTGTGACCGCAACCGCCTTCCCGCGAGCGGTCTCTACACTGCTATACCGTGGCATGGAATTGCTTTACGAACGGTAGGCCGGGAACCGACCGTATTCACTTTAGCTCTCTATTGGGTCTGCCTCGAGGCATTAGCGAACGCGCGGAACGAAACAGGGAAGAAACACAGGATGGCGCTTAGATTATTACAGAGCCTGGGAATGACTGGCGAAGACTGGGATAATCTTCAAGAACTCGTCAAAGATTGGTATGAAGTACGAAATTTTGCCTTTCATGAGGGTAGACAACCAGAGTGGCCTATTTCCAAATTCATTCTCCGTTTGAAACAAATTCGACAAGTGACTGCAATCGCCATTTGTCACCTTCTTGTCCCCTATGGGCCTGAAGAATTATCTGCCCTAGCAGCACAAGTTTTGAACGTGCCATAAGTTAGACACCTCTTCTGCCCCATTCCTCTCCTTCATCTCCAGACCAGGCGTTTGACTTAGGGGACCCTCCTGCTCTCTAAGCCTTATCCCTGTATCAGGAAGGCCGACGATGAAGCAGTTTGGGCAGCCCGCGGCGCGGAGGCCAGCTACCTGGAAGACTACGTGGCAGAGCGTAAGCCGGCTTCCGTGACGCCCTGGGTGAACGCCGCAGCCTACGATCGCAAGGAGATGACGGACACGCCATCCATGGGAAGTCCCTCATGTTGTCAGTCAGGAGCACGGCGTCCTGCTCCCGGGCCACGGCCGCGACGAGGGTATCGGTCATCTAAAGGGTGATGCCCCTCTCACGGAACTCTCGTCGCCAGATCCCGGCCTGGCGGGCGGCCGAGCGAGAGATATCCCAGTAGCGTAACGTGGAGAAGAAGGCGTCTGATTGAGCATGCTGTAATGGTTGAAGACCTGAATAGAACTCTCCCACGGTCACCGCGCAGACGGCCAACTCATCACCTGAGGCGATCATCGAGAGGATGCGTGAGCGAACAGGCTCTGTCGCTTTGGACATATCAATGAGGGCGGTAGTGTCTAAGAAGATAACGGCTCACGGTCTATTCCACTTCTCCTCAAGCCTTTTGTCGTCTTCTTCGCGCGACTTTCTGACCCACTCGGACGCAGCTTCCGGAGTCTCCCAGCCGGGGATATCGACATCTTTCAGGCTCCCGGCGAACTTCTCAGCGGCGCGCAAGAGCTTGATGCGGCGCAGCTTCTCGTCCACGGACGCCACCAACTCCTTGGGGAACCACGACGTGTGTCCGCACGACTTCTTTTGGCATTTTGCCCCTCACTAGTCCCATAGCTATGGGATTAGAGTAGCGCCTTGCGGAGCAAAAGGCGACAGCTTCTCTGCCTAAAGGCATGTGAGACGGTGTGCGTGAAGGACGTTGGAGACGCAGTAATCTTACCCGTCCCGTCTCGCGGCACACTGAACAAACCTAAGTTTGGCAGACTAGCTCGAGGAATTTGCCAAAACTCGCATTACGCTGAACAACAACTTCACAGGTAACCAATTCTGCCAAACGACTCCCATCAGTAATCTTGTTATATGTTCTTTTGGGAGTATGCTTCCGCAAGGCATCCTTCAGCCATTTGTTTGGATTACAAAGCTCTTCAGGGTTTGGCGTCTGTAGCGACTTTCCGATCCACTTTGACACAGCCGTCGCGTCAGCAAGAAGCCATCCTTCCAATGCCTGAGTGACGACGCAATACTTCACAGGTCTTTGCAAATCACTCAGCCCCATTTCTGCGTCAAAAGCTTTTCCTTTTCGCTCTGGTTCGCAGTCCTGATCAACACAAACTGCAATTTTACTGACATCAGGATGTTCCCGAACCAAGGAGTCGACGAGAGCCGTTACCTTGCGTAAGTTGAACATGTTCCCGTGACCGGAAAGCTTTCTGACGTACAGAGTCGGAGACGAGTTACAACACCTCGCTACAAGTCTTGAAATTACACGTTCATCGGACTTCCCCTCAAGCAATAAGCCAATACTCAGGGGACACCCCCTATGGCACCCGAATACCAAGCTTCACCTAATCCTAGGGCTTCCAAGGCGGCAGAGAGACCTTTCCGTCGGGAAGCAGGCTTGGCAGAGGTAGAGCCATCGATTTTTTCGACCACCACAACATCCTCAGGCTCAAACAAATTGAGCAAATAAGGAGAGTGAGTACTTATTAGAATCTGACTGAAACTGCTCGCTTCTTTAAAAGCCTCAGCCAGCACATCCAAGACACGGGGATGCACAAAGTTTTCTGGCTCCTCAAAGCACATAATTGGCGCAGGATCAGAAGTAAACAGGGCTGTAAGAATCGTTAGAATATGGAGGGTGCCATCGGACAATGCCCACAAGGGGACGTCCATCGTTAGACCTTTTTCACGGATTCGGGCGTAAGCTGTCCCCTGTTCGGTAAGCGGAGTGTAAAGGTCTTCTAACTCTGGCACTGCGGCACGAAGAAGAGCCTTTATATGATCAAAATTCTGCGTGTACTCGGTTTGCAATGTATGCAACACCGCGAAGAGATTGGTGCAGTCGCTTGTTAGGCGGACTGCTCGTCGTGCTTGAGTAGGGGTTCGAAGTCGCACGATATCAATCTCATAGTTTGTCCATCGGCTAACATCTATGGCGAACTGGGCGGTGGAGCCGTAGGCTCTCTGGTCCGAAACGGCTCTGAGCGCGGGTTGGCCACCACCAGTCCCTCCGATTGCCATCCTGACATTTCCTTGTTCATCAAGTAGCTGTGTCATTCCACTAGCAGCATCTTTTTGGAGGAACGTTGTCTGTTTGGAGCCGATTGATGTCTTGAACTGCTCATTACTGATTGAAAAGTGTCCCGGTCCTCCAGCGATCTCAATGTTGTAGCTGTATTTTGTGTTTCTAACGGTTGGCAAAGTTCCTTCGTACGAGAGGACGATAGTGCGCCGCATGTCGCCATTCCATGCAACATCGCCGAAGCCGCCGCGAGAGTGGATAGCTCCCTCCCCAGCGTTGACGAGTTCGGATAATACTAGGATAGAATCCAGGATGTTGCTCTTACCAGCATTGTTTGGCCCGACAAAAACGGTAAGAGGTCTCAGCTTAAGATCTAACGACCTGAGACTCTTGTAATTCTTAACCTGTAAACGAGTGATCACGTATAAACGACTTTCAGAGATAGCTGACCTTAGTTCTGATCCTACCAGACTTCTATCTTCAATAACATGACAACAAGGCTATTATTACTTCCCCACCAGCTTCCGTACGTCGCACGCAAGCTCCGCGGGGTTGAGGTCATGGCTGAGCTTGAGGCGGATCTCGTTGCCGCCGGTGATGACCCAGACGGGCGTGGAGTGGCTGTACGGGCGCAGGTTCACAACGGCTGGCTTATTGGGGCTGTGAACGACGTACTCTGATGGAACGTTCAGTGATGACCATGAATTGGTCTAATTGATCTGCATGCGTAGCAAGGAGATTGTCTAGATACACGATCTTCCTCGCAGCCGTCGTATCATGAGGGAGCCGGAAGAAGATAACACCCGCGTGAGGAAAGCGTTCACGAAAAACAAGCTCGCCAAAGTCGCTGTCATTGGTTACCAGGATCCTTTGTTCCCGATAGGCGATAGCCAGCACTTCGCGATCAGAGAGCGAGGCTGCGTAATCATGAGTTACCGCAGTAACATCGTGTCCATCTCCAAGCAAGTGAAGTGCAATTCGATATTCGGCGCTCTCGTCCAGCAGGAATTTCATAGTGGGGAGCGTACAAGCTTTTTCTTCTCCATCTCCACCAGCACTTGTGCATATTCAAGACATGCCTTCACATCTTCCAGGGTCAAACGGGGGTAGTCGAGGAAGAGTTCATCGAGGTCGGGGTTCGCCGCGAGTTTCGCCAGCACCAGCTCCACGGGAATCCGCGTCCCCTTCACCACAGGTTTGCCCACCATGATAGCGGGGTCACGGATGATGCGTTCTTTGTACCCCGGATGTTCCTTGACCATACTCATCACCTTCAGCGAGGTTTCACTCACCTCATTCTAGCACCAGAAGAGACACCAATCACTTCCCCACCAGCTTCCGGACATCGCTCGCCAGCTCCGCGGGGTCGAGGTCCTGGCCGTGCTTGAGGCGGATTGCGTTGCCGCCGGTGATGACCCAGACGGGGGTGGAGTGGCTGACGTCGTACTTGCCGCCGAAGTTGGCGCGCAGGCGGTTGGCGTCGGTCACCGCGGCGTCGCTGAGGCCGCGCAGGAGGCCGCCCATGCGGAGGTCGGCGTCGGAGACGGCGACGGGCTGGCCGGAGACGATGGGCGTGCCGATGTAGTAGGCCTTCCAGACCGGCTCCAGGTCGGCCTTGGTCCCCACCAGATAGCGCCAGCGGCCCTCCATGCCCAGCTCCTTGCTATAGGCGGCCACCTGCTGCGGAGTGTCGCCCTCCGGGTCGGTGCTCACCACCACAAACTCGACGCGGGCGGAACGGTCGGCGGCCAGGAGGTCGGCCGCGGCCCGCAGCTTTGCCCCGATGAAGGGGCAGACGTCGTTGCAGCGGGTGTAGAGGAAGGTGAGGACGACCACTCTATCGCGGGCGTCGGCCATGTGGAAGGCGCTCCCGCCAGCGTCCCTGAGGGAGAAGTCGGCCGCGGGCAGAGGAGGCTCGAGGACGGTTCCGGCGAAGCGCTCGCTGCTGGGCTTCAAGCCGGCCAGGGCGAGGGCGAAGATGGCCACGATGACGACGACCATCACGCCGAACGCGATGAACACGGCTCGCATGGGGATGCCACCGGGCTGCGGTGGCGGCTGGGGAGTCGAGGACGGAGTTGGCGGCGGTTGGGTCATTATTTTCTCTACCAGTGTATCAGGTGATGTCGACTTGGCATCAGACCCCCACCTAGCCTCCCCCTGGAAGGGGGAGGCATAATCTCCCTCAAGGGAAAGGATACTGTGGCATACACCTTATCATCCGCTGGTGGCAATGATGGGCTGGGCGATGATCCAAAGGCTGAACATGGTGTAGCCCACCATGAGGATCAGCATGGGGTACTGGCTGCGAAGTGCGGCGGCGTGGTCGGGGAAGACGCGCATGGCCAGGAGGTGCGCGATGAGCACGGCCAGGACGTGGCCGCCCACGATGGCGAAGACGGCGGCGAACCAGGCGAGCTGCGCGCTGGCGAAGGCGATGTTTATCAGATAATCGGCCGTACCGAAGAGGTTCCAGCCGTAGCCGAAGGGGTCGGACATGAGGGGGATGATGAACTGGCCTTGGACCAAGATGTAGCTGAAGTAGTGAGCCAGGTGGTAGGCGACGGCGATGGGAATCAGAGAGTAGACGAAGGAGCGGGCGACGTCGCTCAGGGAGCGGTGGCTGCCGCTGAAGACGACGATAAGCTTGCAGAAGAGCAGGTAGGTGCTCGCGAAGAGGAGCGGAAACGAGAGCAGGCCCATTGCGCCCACCAGGTAGGTGTTGCGGATAATTCTGAGGACCGGGATGGACACTGCGCCCCAGGCGGAGGTCTCCTTCAGACCGTCGAAGGTGACGGTGGAGAGCATCATGAGGACGAAGGCGGTCTGGGAGACGGTGACGCTCTCCCGCGCCAGCAGGCCTGCCCCCAGCGGCCGGAGGTTCCACTCTCGCTGGCCGCCCCGCGCTCGCTCCATGCACTCGTGGCAGCCAATGCAATCGGCGCCCTCGATGCGGCAGGTGTTTGAGCAGCGGGCGCAGACCTCGGGGTCCACCACGCGCACCTCGGTGATGGCGCAGCGGGCGAGGAAGCCGAAGAAGAGGGTGAAGGCCTCGCCGTTGCGCAGCCAGATGTGCTTGCCAAAGAGGAGCATGCCGGTGAAGGTGAACACCCAGTAGAGCAGGGCGAGAGCCGCTATGGTCCAGGGCTGGCTGCCACCGATAAAGACGATCTCCAACCAGGCGAAGAAGGCAAAGCCTGCGATCCCTGGCCATACGCCCAGCCGCTGGGGATAGGAAAACCTGAAGGAGAGCTCTCCTTCAGGGTCGAGCCGCCGGTACAGCGCCTCAGCCCAGGAGAAGAGGGCCTTCCAGGGATTGAGCAGCGCCCAGAGGTCGCCCAGGAACGCGCAGACGTAGGCAAGCCCGATCCACCAGATGATCCATACGAAGGTGGGCGCGATGTTGACCACGGGCGACTGATCGCCGATGAGGCCGGCGAGGACAACCAGGATGAAGAGGAGGACGGAGAAGACCTTGACGATGCCCAAGACCAGCGGGTGGGCAAGCGCCCTTGCCACTGGCGAGCGCAGCAGGTTGAGCCGCGGATAGCCTCGCGCGGCGGGGGCGCCCTGCACGAAGATGCCGACGACGGCGAAGGAGAGTGCGACGGCCGACCCTGCGCCGATGATGTAGAGCCACAGGGGGATCGGAAGTTGATACTTATCGCCAAAGCCGTGGGCATAGGCGGAAGAGGTCAACGGCCAGACGAGGGCTGCCAGCGTGCTGAGGCAGATGAGGGTGAGATAGCGTGGCACGGGTCTACTACGCCTCCTGACGGCCGCGGCGTTGCCGCCAGCGCCGGAATTCGAAGAACGCGACGAACGCGGCAAACAGCAGGATGAGGATGACGATGTTGGAGCTGAGCAAGGGCGGCTCAATCGCCTCCACGGTCATGTCAGCGACGCCGTGGCCGATGCTGCTATCGACGGTTACCGTGAGCGCCCAGCGCCCTGCCTTGTCAATGGGCAAGTTGGACAGGTAGAGGTTTGCCCCGGGTATGGATGGCCTCTCCAGTTCAATGGAGCTGAATCGGTCTTGTGCGCCGGGGCCCTTGCCGGAGACGCGCACCTGCGCGAAGTCAACCTCTATCACGCCGTCCTGGCGGGTGACGTAGACGGTGATGTGAAAGCTCTTGACCTGGGGCACCGCAAACACGCTGAGGTGGTAGGGACCGGCTGGGCCGTTGAATATTTCCACGCTGGGGACGTGGGTCCCGTTGGCCAGAGCCGGATTACCAGGAAAGGCGATAGCCAAGCATATAGACAGAGCAATCGCCAACCGACTTAAGGCCGACAACAGACCACCGGAGGAGACTGGCTTGGTGACGCTCAATGATGAACAGGTGGGGAGATGTCTAATGTTCTACCTGCAATCGGAAGACTTCTAACAGCGAGCACTATGGCACCGGCATGATGGTCCGAGGACCCAAGGCGGGGCCGCGTAAGGTGACCGATTGGCCCGCTCGGGACACGTGAACCGAGACCTCCTCCGGCGGGTAGTGCTCGCAGCCCTGGTGGGAAAAATAGGCTCGCCAGGGGATTCCCGAAACGATGCTGAAAACCCCGGTTCCCACACAGTCGCTCCCGTTCCACAGGAATATCCACGCGATGTTGTAGCTAGCGCGTTCCGCTTCTCGGGCAGCGTTGCTGAAGTGGACATGGTAGTGGGTGGTGTGGCTTCCGTCGGTCGCTGAGACGTCCAAGAAGACGCCCTCCAAATAGTTGACCGGTGTGGCAGTGCCGGTAACGGTGGGCGTGGGCGTGATGATAGGTGTGGCGGTCGACGTTGGGGTGGGTGTGCCAGTCTGCGTGGGCGTGGGCGTAATGGTGGGTGTCCACGTTACTGTGGGCGTAACGGTCGGCGTTACACTCGATGGCGGAGGAACGGTGCTGGTCGGCGTGGGGGTGTTGGTGACGGTCGGGGTGAAAGTTGGCGTTGACGTGGGGGTGGGAGGGGGCGTGCAGCCATAGGGAGCCCGCGCATCGTCTGTGGGGTCCGTGTATGCATTGGTGTCCCGGGCGTTCTGGTGCCCGTTCCAATTCCAATCCTCATCGCCGTCTATGACGCCCCCATTGTCACTGTCACGATCCAACTCGTTCCTCAGGCCATCGCCGTCGAAGTCCGGAGCCGGAACGATATATGTCCCATGGGGCGAGTAGATGTAGCTGTGCATATCCACCTTGTCGGGCACGCAATCATTGTCGGTGTCCCGATTGGTGTGCAGGGTTAAGAAGCGCACCTGCTCATCAAAGTCCATAATCCCGTCGCCATCGGTGTCCGTGGTGACACTGGCCTCCTGCAGGCGACCCGTGGGACTGCCTTCAGGGACATCCGTCTCTGTCAGTATCATAGAATCATAGTCCTGGATTTTCATCAGGGCATCCCAGGGGTCGTTGTAGAGGACAAACCGCTTGCCGGCAAGAGACGCGTTAGGCCCGTTGTAGACAGCCCATCCGCGCAGGACGATGGCGTGGCCCGGTATGCCCGCCTTTACGGCTTTGCGCTGGGTGGTCCACCCCTGGATTTGATCCCAGGTGGGCTTCCCGATGGTGGTGGTCACCGCGACGTTGTTCAATGACCACGACAGCAGAGGCTGGCCCTCCGCGATGGTTATCCACTTGTCGTGACCCAACGCCCGGTTCAGGTTGCCGTAGCGTTTGAAATGCTCGTAGGTGATCCGGTCCTGGCTGAGAGTGCCCCCATAGTAGCGATTGATCATGGCGATGGCAGCCCGGGCGCAGTAATTACGACCGTGATCGGAGTGATTCGCCGGGGTGTCCGCGTGGGGCCCATCCCAGGGCCTGCGCGCGCCGGATTCGTCGTCTCCGTCCCAACACAGGAGATTGGTGTCCTTGCGCTGGAGCAGAGGGACGAGGTTGTTGATGTAGTCCACGTCCCAAAAACCATCCGCAGACAAGCCCAGGCGCGCAACCTGGAACGTATTGGTTCCTTCGGCAGGAGGCGATGGAAGCTTCAGAGGCTCCAGGGTCACCAAGGTGAACCGTGTGGCAGGGGTGAACGGGCCAGCTTTGCCCGCTGCATCGAAGGCCTGGGTACGCCAATAGTAGTCGCCGTCGTCCGGGGATGTGGTGGGAGCGTAGAAAGGCTCGGCAACAGTAACGTTCACTCTTGGAGAGCCAAAGTCCGGGTTAGTATCAATCTGAATCCTGTAGCCGATGGCCTCAGGCACACTGTACCAGGCAAGGCGGAAGTCCTGGCGAAGGAGCACCGCTCCATCCGACGGTATAGTCACGCCGGATGCGGGAATGCCGTTCTCCTGGCCGGGGGTTGTTTCCGTGGAGCGATAGACCGCCCAGTCCTCAGGGCTGCCTCGCGATCTGCCTGGCAGAATGCCTATGGACTCTCCCGGCTGTGCCTGTCCCACCTGTTGGCCGCCGCGTTCCATGGGCAAGAATGTCCCTGGCTGCCAGACGCCCGCTGCGATGGCGTTGCTTGCGTCCACGGTGGGATCCAGGCCCCAGGCGGCAAAGTCTAGGAGGGTGGCTGGCTCTTCTTTCGCGCTTGCATAGAGGGAGAGCTGGTCTCCGATTGGCTCAAAAGGACTGACCATATCACCGGTGGTGTGCAGGGCGGCACTGCCATCGGCGAAGTCGTAATCATCGGCAGCGGCGCCCACGCCATCAAAATACGCCACGACGAAGGCCCCGGGTGGCACCTGCGGGAGAGCGTCCGGTATGGCATAGCGGTTTCCATCTTCGTCGGTCAACACGGCCCCTCGCAGTGAAACCGGAACCAAGGAGCGATTCACCAACTCTGCCCAGGGAGCAGTCTGCGCGCTGCCAGCGGACACCACCTCATTGATGACAATGTTTCCGGGCCCCACCGGTACCCGGAAAGAAAAGGCGGGGCTCCACTCCACCGGCGTGCCGTCCCCCTGCACTCTGGGACGAACCCTCCAGTAGTGACGGATCGGCTCCAGAGGGAACTGTGAAGGCACCTTCCAACTCCGGGGAGGAAGCGATTCGCCGCCATGAACCAGGTTCCAGAAAACAGGGGCTACCGCATCCGGACCGGTGCGAAACTGCACGTCGCGGCTCACCTGCACCTCATAGTAGAAGATGGACGGATCGCTGTCGTTCCATTGAACGGCTGGGAATCGTGACGTGAAAGCGCCTTCCGCCGGCGCCACCCTGCTGGCGGTGCTGCTCACCGCGGGTTTGGTCCTGAAGGTACGTTCCTGCGACCACTGGCTCCAGGAGAGGTCGTTGACGCCGATACTTCCGGCGGCGTCACTCACGCGCACGCGCCAACGGTAGGTCATTCCGGGGAGCATCACGTACGGGCCAGCGCCAAAAACGGGGCTGGGCACGGTATAGCTGGCCGCCGCGACCAATGTGCTGTCGCCGATGATAAGGTCGATGGCCGGGCCGTCCGGCTGGCCAGTGGACGGGCTGTTGGCAGAGAGCACCTGGATGTGGAATTGCTTGGTGGTAGCGCTCTGGTTCCAGGTGAGAACAGTGGAGAGACCGGAGAGTTGTGTTCCATCCTCCGGAGACAGCGGCGTTGGCGCTGGGAGTGCGGCAGCCAGAGATCTGGTGAAGGTGCTCAAGGACATCAAGACAAAGAAGATACCCAGGAGCACTGGCACCTGAGGCTTTGTCCTGAGCGCTGGACCGATGATTGTGTGCACCCGAGTGACTCACTCCAGTTGGCGGTCTTGGGGGGATGGAAGAGATCTCCTCCAGAACGCGCACCTAGCCTTGACCGCCATCCAGATACTTAAGCTGTGGGAAGAGTAACTATCGAAAGCAGCTCTGTCAATAGGTAATCTCTCTGAGGGTGTTGAACCAAGGACTCACGTGGTGTGAAAGCAGAGTGAGCCGCCGTTTGTTGAGCTTGTCGAAACGACCGGTGGACGACAGTGTCGCCTCTGGCGAGCGGTGCCCCTTCGACCCGGCTCAGGGCATGCTTCGACAAGCAAGGCAACGCCGCGGAGAGTTATTCAGCGGTCTTAATCTCTCTGAGGGTGATTACCAGTATATGGTAGCGAAAAACGCGCCAGCCAGGGTTAGTTGGCCGAAGGGTTGCGCTGGTACGGCACGGTGACGACGGTGTGGATGCCGCCGCGAGTCTTGTAGTCGAGGGTCAGCGTCATACGCACGGGGCCACAGACCTTCACCATATCCTGGAGGACGCGGTTGGCCACATGCTCTTGGACGATACCCACAGACCGGTAGGAGAGCAAGTAGTATTTGAACGATTTTAGCTCGATGACGCGGTCCTGGGGCACATAGCGGACGGTCAACGTGCCGAGGTCGGGCAGGCCGGTCCAGGGGCACACGGCGGTGAACTCGTCTGTGGTGATCTCGATCTCCGCCTGGCTGCCGGGATACTCGTAGTCGAAGGTCATCAGGCAATCGGCGCGGATGGCCTCCGGCCCCTGGACCGGCAGGTCAAGGTATTGATCAAGGTGTTCATACTGAGTCTGAAGTTCCATGTGTCCTCACGGCGTGGTACGGGTATGGAAATGCTCTGTATGTCACACTTTACGGGGCGAACTTTGGCGCGTCAACGGTATTCATGCATGAATCTTATCACCGTCGACTCTGCGCCGACCTAACCACTACTACCGGACGGCCGAGCGGCGAAGCATCGACCAGAACCCGCCTGCCAGGCACACGACGCCGGCGACGGCAAATACGCTCGGTAAGCCCACGGCATCCGCGATAGCGCCTGATACCGGCGGGCCGGCAAACATGCCGATGGAATAGAGCGCCTGATAGACCCCCATGGCCGTGGCGCGCTCTGCGGGGGCAACGTCCTGAATTGCCAGCGCCATGAGCGCAGGCTGGGTAATGCCCCGGGCAATGCCGGTCACCACCTGCACCATAGCAAGCGGCAGCAAGGCTCCCGTGAACGGGGTAAACACGGTCGCCGCGCCGAGGATGGCCATGCCCACTCCCAGGGTTCGTCCTGAACCGAATCGCTCCATGAGGGGACCCATGCCCAGCGCGCCCACGGTAGCAGCGGCAAAGAAAAGTGTGGTCAGGAGTCCCAGGTCTGCCTTGGAGGCCCCAATATTCTCAGCATAGACGGTGGTGAAGCCAAACGTGGTGCTGTAGGTGGTGTATTGAGCGAAGATAGAGAACGCAGACACCAGCAGCAGCCCCGGCACTGTGGCGACCCGCCAGACTTGCGCTGCTCCGGGAGCGGGTTGTTCCGGCATCCGGCGCTCGCGCACCGGCAGTAGACACACCAAGCCCAGGATTGCAAGCACTGCGCCCATGAGAAAAGTCGGCCCGCTACCCAGATGCTCCGCGACAAGGCCTCCCAAAAGGGTCGCGGACATTTGAGACAGCCCGTTGACGAAGTTGATCAACCCCATTGCCCTGGGCACGTGAGACGGTGGAAAGTAGCTGGCGAAAAGGACGGAGAAGACCACCCATCCGGAAGCAGCAACGCCTGTCAGCCCTCGTCCCAAGAACAACGACCAGGGGTCCAGAGCCACTGCCAATCCCAGTGCTCCTGCGGCAGCCGCCAGCAGTGCGGCAGCAACATAAGGCAGACGCCGCCCATGTCGGTCGGACATGATCCCCAACGGAATCCGGAGCAGGAACTGGCTGATGCCGTAGGCTCCCACCACCATGCCGACCATGCTGAGGGACGCCCCCAGTGATCCGGCATGGACCGCCAGGATGGGAACATAGACGTAGAGAGAAGCCCAGAAGAAGTACGTTGCCAGCGCCAGGAAAGCCGCAGAACGCCTATCACCGACCCCTGAGGTAGGCGACTCCATCAACCCTCCTCACCTTATCGCGCTGTTTGAGCTACTGGGGGGAGTGTAAGCAGCCTGTCGCTCGGAAGTCAATGAGGGCCACCGGATAATGGACCATTACGGGCGTCTTCGCAGGCGCCTGGCATCCCATGAAGATGAAGTTTCGGCGCAACACAGTCGGTGCCTTGAGACTGTATAGCAACTGTCATTGGGTCGAAAATAGGTCTTGGGATACTGCACAACGGCGGCGTTGCCTGTCTCCGAAGGCGACTCGCTGAGGCGAGAGGTTCTCGAAGCATGTCCTGAGCACCGTCGAAGGGGCCGCCGCCCGTCCTTTCGAGAACCCTTTCAGGTCGTTCAGACTCTGAAGAGTCCTCAGACTCGATGAGATCTGCGACCTCAAGGAACGGGCTTCACCGATTTTCATCCCTGGTGGTGCCCCTGCGCCAGGAGCATGTACGATTGCGAGCCCGTTGTCAGCATGCTCAGAGACTATGTGTTGATCCTGATCCCGCTGTATACCAGCGTCGCCACCAGGCCAAAGATGAGATGCCCCATGATCAACCCGACTGCGCTCATCATCCCGCCCGCCATCTCAGGACGGCGCGGATGCATCGTCATCACCAGAGGCATCACGATTAACACCAGCAGGCCGTGAATTCCGCCAAAGACCAGACCCCAGATCCATGTCGGCTGGCCCAGCCCGATGTTCCAGACTGAGGCATAGATGATGACAAAGACGATTCCCATCATGAAATGGGCGACGAGGCCAATTGCCTTTGCCGCCCCGTCATTGCTTGTGAACATGGTCCCCAGCATACTGATAATGTCCATTTTGGGCATGCCCATTATCGGCGCCACGTACATGACGATGGTCATGACGGCGGTTGCAGCAAGACCCGCGTTAAGTATAGCAAACCAATCCATTTCTCCACCTTTCTAATGGTTAGTCAGCACCTGGTAACAGTTTTTGGCGACCTGGTTACCAGGCCTGTCGTTAATCTCACTCTATGCCTCCATCTCACCAAGTTCTGTAGGTTCCCTTACAGAGTCGTGTTTGTGTCTCTGATACATTCGAGGAGCCAGCTTATTCGAAGCGTCCAACGAAGTCGACTAAAGGCTTCGCAGTAGCGTCAAAACACTGAAAGGGAACTTCCATGACGAAAAACAACAAGATTATCATGTACAGTACTACCTGGTGTGGTGATTGCCGCCGCGCCAAGCAGTTCTTGGACCAGCACGGTATCGCGTACGCGGTGGTTGACATCGATCGCGATGCTGACGCTGCCCGCGAGGTGCTGCGCATAAACGGCGGCATGCGAAGCGTGCCTACCATTCTCTTTCCGGATGGATCAATATTGGTAGAGCCGTCCAACCGAGAACTAGCGAACAAACTCAGCATTTTCTAATTCCACAGAGGAGAATTACAGATGCCCATCGAGCCTTCAGACCTGGCAAAAAGTCCTTCGACTCTGGCTTTCTCCAAAATCAGAAATGTTAGCCGTTTACCGGATGAGCAGGCCTTGGAGTTTTTCAATGGCCTTTATCGAGCAGCAGTAGAGGCAAAGGAATCGGGGGAATGGGATCGCGTTGAGGCCTATTTGCAGGGGTGGGAAGACAAACTCACGAGTCGCTCGGCCCCTGATGCCCTTCGTTTTGAAGCGGCTCCCTGGACTCCTCTGAAACGGCCGCTGCGGGAGGCTAAGGTCGCGCTGATCACCACGGGAGGCGTCTACATCAAGGGCCAGCAGGACCCTTTCAACACCGACGGAGACCCTTCCTACCGTATTCTTGCAAAGACGACCCCGCGTGAACTGTTCGGAATCGCCCACACTCACTACGACACCTCAAGCGCGCTAAAGGACATCAACGTCGTCTTTCCTTATCAGAGGATGCAGGAGCTGGCGCGAGATGGAGTCATCGGCTCATTTGCCGACCTTTGCTACGGTTTCATGGGATTCATCCCTCGCCCGCTGGTGTCGGCGCTGATTGAGGAGAGCGCTCCGGAGGTCGCTCGCCAGCTAGTAGGCGCTGGTGTAGACGCCGTCCTTATAGGCACCACCTGACCGGTGTGCCAGCAGTCCGGAGGACTGATCGCGCGAGTCTTTGAAGAGCACGGGCTAAGCACCGTCGTCGTGAACCTGAACCGTGAACAACCGGAGCGCATCAAACCACCGCGCGCGTTTGTGGTGAAGTACCCGTATGGCCAACCCTTCGGACTTCCAGAAGACATCGACCAGCAGCGGGTGATCGTAGAGGACGCGCTGGCTCTTCTGGAGCAGGCAACCGTGCCAGGCACAATCGTAGAAGCGCCATATAGTTGGCGGCGGGAGGATTTCAGCGCGATCCGCCGCGCCCGCGCCAATGGTTTGGCGCCACGAACGCACCATCACGAACGCATTTGACGGGAGGCCGCGGCAATGTCGGAGCTAGAAGAGTTTCATCGGGAAAAAGATGAGTTTTTCCGTCATCACCTTCAGTCACCCCTGACGCCAGCGCAGAAGCGGAAATTCACGGGCCTCAACTACTTCCCTGAAAATCCTGAGCTTCGATTGCGCGTCCCTCTTAATAGCGGAGTTGCGCACGACATCCTGGAAATGGACACCAGCACGGGCGGCAAGCAGCGTTACCGCCGAGCGGGCAGCATCACCTTCTACGTAGAGGGCGTAGAAGCTGTTCTTTCCCTGTACAGCAGTGACGATCAGGACGAGCTTTTTCTCCCGTTTCGAGACGCCACTTCAGGAAAGGAGAGTTATGGCTCAGGTCGTTACCTGGAAGCAGCGCTGAGCCAGGATGGGATGGTCTTGGTAGATTTCAATTATGCTTACAATCCTTATTGCGCCTACAGCGAGAGATGGAATTGCCCCGTCCCACCGCCGGAGAATTGGCTCGCAGTTCCCATAAACGCCGGTGAAAAAGCCTGGCATTAGTGACACTTCGAAAAGGGTCTCCCATGAATCGATTACCTCCAGTCTCAGTGGTTGTGTACAGGATCACCGGAAAGCAGCTTTTCTTCACTGTCCCCCAGCGCGTTTGTGAGGAGTGTGACCTGACGGTAGCGACCGCAAAGAAAGCTGTCGAGAACGCCGGCCCAGAGGTTGCCGGGCTCACGGTGAAGCCGTGGCTCAACTCGATTTTCGAGGCGCTGTTGCGAGGTGGGTGGCATCCCCCGGTGGTGACAGTTGACGGAAGGGTGGTGTCCCAGGGCATGGTGCCGACAGCCAGCGTGATAGAAGATGCTATCCGCTCTGCCCGGCACGTCCCTTTAGCTTCATCCCGATAAAGAGACCATAGCTCAGTAAGCCGCTTTCAACCGCATCGGCTGCTGATCGGGCGAGATATTTCGCTTCTTGCAGGACATCGTCTGGCAGGGACAGCTTGCCGAGTTTTGCCAGGACCACTAACCCCAACAGCTTGGGGCGGACTTCCTGCACCAATGACTTCAGTAGCCGCGAGTGATCTTCCACGGCCGTCACCGTGAAACCCGCGCCCTTGAACTGCCGAACATAGTCGCCGGCACGTTGTGCGTCGGCGAGACAGGCTGCCCACGCGAGGAGCGACCGCAGCGATTCCGGCAGAGGCCCTGCAATGGTCACGTCCGTTACCCCAAGAGCGCCCCCGGGCCGGAGGACCCGCGCAAATTCTCTTGCCGCCGCGGCCTTGTTGGGAAAGGTACAGTAAGAGCATTCACAGATAAGCGCGTCGAAGGCGCTGTCCTGGAATGGGAGGCGTTCGCCATCCGCTTGCACGAACTGTAACCGCTCTCCTAGAGCCACTCCTGGAGCCGCTCCCGCAGCCTTTCTTGCGCCCGCCCTGGCATTTTGGGCGCCAAAATCCACTCCGGTCACCTGACACCCAAACCGTTCAACCAGATAGACGGCGCTGGCCCCATTGCCCGCGGCCACATCGAGCACCCTCACACCCGGCCCAAGTGCGAGCAGCTCCCCCAGGTGCTCTGTGAGGAGCAGCCCTCCGGGGTGCAGCGACTCCCCCAACAAGCTGCGCGCCCACTCACTCTGGTAGAGGTCAACGCAGCAGGAGGTTATGGCGCTGCCGGGGGTTCCATCCGGAAACATCATCAGGACCAATCTTCGCGGAATGCGGGAGTCAACCGTCTTTTACCGAATCGGTGTTGCGGCATCTTCACTATCGAGTGAAGGAAAAGTGGAGCGGCTTTGGCTGTTCTTCGGTTTGCCCCCGTTTGTTATGGCAGGCCGCCAGCTGAGTCCGTGTTTGCTCACGATACCCCAAGTTATTGTAGGCACAGAAGGGGATCTGCTTGCCGTCGGGCAGCAGAATTTCTTTGCAGCACTTCATAAGATTCTTCTGGTTGAAGGTCCAGGGGTCCATGAAGTCCTGCAGCATCACCACAAACAGGTGGCTGGATAATTCGTTAGCGTCGACACCGCCGCTCGGCAGGCTACACGCGGCACAGGTGACGGCGAAGTCGCTGATTATTTGTGCGGTTCCCGGCACCGCCGATGTTGACCACAGCCCTTCAAGAGCAGTCTTCACTTCAGCGTCCAGGTTGAGGAGCGCGCGGTTTGAAATGTAGTCCAAGTAGTCGTCGACATTCAGCAGGCGGGTCAGGGGCGTCACATCATCCCCATCAACGTACGCATACGTCACAGAATTGCATGTGGGGAAGCAACAGGGTATGGGAATGAAGTCGCTATATCGGAACAGACCCTCAGTCTGCTGCTCCAGCATGCGCAGGATGTCAGGATTCGTCATTCGCTGAAGGGGGTCGTGGCCGGAGAAACGTCCCGCATGAAACGCGGGCTGGAAGTTAACCCCCCGTACCGCAGGGTGCTTCAGCGCAAAACGCACGATGCGTCCGACCTCATGGTCGTTCACGCCCCGCTCAATGGCCGGCACCAACACCACGTGGCAGCCGATGGCCGCCAGTCGGTCCAAAGCACGCAGCTTCTCCTCCAAAATATCCGGCTCGCCTCGCAGCGCCCGGTACGTCTCCGGCTCAAATCCGTCAAACTGAAAGTAAATGGAAGGGCGAAGCTCGGCGAGTTGCTCCAGGAATCGGTCATCAGAGGCAATGCGCTTGCCATTGGTATTGATCATCACATGACGGATGTTGCGCTCTTTTGCAGCCCGAAGCATTGGGATGATGTCTGGGTGGATGGTCGGCTCACCGCCGGAGAACTGGACGACTTCCGCTCTGCCCTCCGTCTCCACAAAGTGGTCAAGGATGGCCTCGACCTCACCAAGGGTGAGGTTATAGCCCGCGCCGGCATTGGCAAAGCACAGGGGGCAGTCCATATTGCACGCGCTGTTTACCTCGATGATGCCCACGCACGCATGCTGCTGATGACTTGGACAGAGACCGCAATCGTAAGGACACCCCTCGACTACCGGGGTGCTGTAAGCGAGCGGAACGCTGCCGGGTTTGTTGAACTTTGCGGAGGCACAGTACGCCTGCGCATCCCCGTACACAAGGGCCTCAAACGGGCCGTGTTCTGGACACCGTTTCCGCATGTAGACTTTGTTATCCCTAAGCAGAATGTGCGCATCGATGACCTTCCGGCACTCAGGACAGATGCTCCGCGTCAACTCGTAGAACACATAGTCGGCGTCCACTCTCCCTGGAGATGTTGGTGGTCTTTTGATTCCCATTCGATGGTTCCTTTCCGTGCTTGCGGCGGCGGCGCGGCGCGAGCCCTGCGTCAATGACGCTCTCCGTGAGGCCGAATCAGTGGGTCAGACAGTAGGCAAACGCCAGCTCGGTCTCCAGCTCTTCGTTGCGGGAGACTTCAACAAAGGCCTTCACTAAACTCGGGTCCAGCTCAGTTCCTGCGAGACCTTCCAGGACTGCCAGGGCCTGCTCCGGTGGTTCAGCGGTACGATAGGGGCGGTCACTGGTCAGGGCATCGTAGACGTCTGCTATGGCGATTATCCTTGCCTCCAGTTTGATTGATGCCCCTTTTAGGCCTTTGGGATAACCTGTCCCATTCCATCGCTCGTGCTCTTGCTCAACGATGCGGGCGGCCCCACGAAGCTCTGGAACATTCCAGAGGATGTCGACTCCAATTGGCACGTGACGTTTCATCACCTCATACTCTTCAGGAGTAAACCGTCCAGGTTTTAACAAAACGTTGTCCGGTATGCCTATTTTGCCGATATCATGTAGTTGAGCCGCTACCTGTATCGCTTTTTGTTTTCCTATCGAGAGACCGAGAGCCCTTGCTAAAGCGACGGAGTACACCGCCACTTGATGTGAATGGCCCTCCGTGTAGTGGTCTTTTGCGTCGAGCACTGAAGCTAACGCACAGAGTGTGGAAACCAGCAGGTCCTCTTTCTTAACCATGACGTGTCTTGTGTAGGCCAGCGCCCCAACAACCACGGCTGCCGCTGCCAGCCCCTCCACTCCGTAAGATCGGAACGCAAACACCGTGGCTAGCGATACCAGCGCGAGGATGTTGTACTGCATGAATGCCGGCGTGAGCGAGTAGCGCCAGAACCTCACGCCACGCAGACCCTGAGAAGCCAGCTCCAGAGAAGAAGTCGCCACATTATCCACGAACATGAAGGCAGCGGTGAATGCAAAAACGCTTGATATGAGGGTTGCGTCAAGGTTGGTAATTTGCTGAGCAATGAGCGGAAGCCAGAGCGCCTGGAACCACAGGAGGATCAACCATCCGAGTGCTGCCATGGCTCCCCACAATGCGATGTTATCAGAGCGGCGAGCGCGAACAGCATGAATGGTGAGGCCAGTGAATACCAGCGTCCAGTATGCCATGATGACGTAGGTGAGTGGCTCTCCGCTCCCTGGCGCTGACGGAAGGGCGCCACCTGCCCAACTAGCGGCCACCAGCATCAGGGCAAGGATAGATGTCTTCTCGAAGGCAGCGCTCCGGCGGAGACGCAGAAGGCCATCGCCGAGCATTGTTCCAAAAACGCCAAGCAGGATTGCGGGGCCAGGCCCAAGAATGAAGACCGCAGCAGTATAAGCGGCGAAGGAGAAGGAGACCACGCCGCTGGATGTAGGTCGAGCGACAGCGAACAGCTCAGTGGTCACAACCAGTCCGGCTAACAACGCGAAGGCTCCCCAATCCTGGGGCGTCTGCGTGAGGGCCCAGGCGGCCGCCAGGCCGCCCATGGCAAGAAACGTGGATTTAGTGAGCGTCAGCGCGTCTAGGTGAAGCCTGCTAAGAACGTGGACAGGATCGAGGAATGTTTTCGATAACATTGGGGATGTTGCTCCGTTGAACTCGGATGGTTCCGGCGAACTCGCGGGTACGGCAGTACTAATTGGAATGGTAATCCTGGACATGGATTCGTTCTGTAACGCTACTTACACACAAGCATGCACAAAAAGAGTTGTTCCGAGATACTGTCCGCTGCCCCGACAAGGATAAGTGAGGACCGTCGAAGTGATATATGCTGGTCCGGAAGTCACCGGCGCGGTTGTGGGTGTGAGTCTCCCTATAGGTGCATGATGCAGTCTTTGTGGTCGCTTTCGGCGGGGATCCGGAGAGCGCTGTCCCGTAGCCGTGCGCGAGAGGGTTTGAGACAACAGGAATCGGTGCCGGCGCCATGGGCGTTGCACATCCCTCCAATATCAGAATGGCCCGGTATGCGCTCCATGCGGCCGTTGAGTGCGAGGACAGGTTCGCCGGGCATGCCGCGGGTGTCATCCCCGGTGCCGCAGCGCACCGAACGCGCGCTGGACTACCTCCGGCAGAGCAGGGTGTATGTAGATGGACTGAGTGATGGCAGCCGTGGTCAGTCCCGACCGCATCGCATTGACCACCTCTTGGACCAAGATGGAAGCCTCGGCGCCGATGATGTGGCAACCAAGGATTTCGTCCGTGTGGGGGTCCCCAAGCACTTTGACAAAGCCATCATGGTCTTGGATAGATGAGCCGTACGCAGTGTCTTTGTAGTCATAGGTGGCGGCAACATAAGCGATGCCGTTGGTCCTCGCATCCTGCTCGGTCAGGCCAACACTGCCAATTTGGGGAGAAGCGAAGATCGCGTGAGGCATCGCGGTGTAGTCGACGGGTATCTTGCGGTCCGGGTTGAGCATATTGTGGGCTATGTACGCCGCCTCCAGATTGGCGCTGTGTTTCAGCAAGTATTTGCCGACTATGTCCCCAAGCGCCCAGATGCCCGGAACATTGGTTTCCAGATACTCATCAGTCTCGACAAACCCCCGCTCATCGACGCGCGCACCGGTTTTTCCTACATCCAAAATATCGGTGTTTGGAACCCGGCCTGTGGCAAACAGCAGCGCGTCAGCCAGGACTTCCTGGCGCTGTTGCCCATTGACGACTTCCAAAGCAATGCCTTCTGCGGCGCGGCGGACTTTGCTCAACTGGGTATCCAACAGGAGGCGAAACTTGCGTCCATAGACGTCTGTGAACCGCTGTGACACCTGCTCATCCTCATTTCGCAGAAGGACGTTGCCGCGGTGGACTATCGTGACCTCAGTCCCCAATGCCCCGAAAAAGTGGGCGAGTTCGGCCGCAATGTAGCCTCCACCAACAATAATGAGCCGTCTTGGCTGTGTGGGCATACGGAGCGCTTCATCCGATGTGATATAGGGGACTGCGGCCAGGCCGTCTAGCTGGGGCACGTTGGGCCGAGTGCCGGCCGCGATAACTATGGTCGGAGCCGTTATCTGCTCACCACCTACCTGAAGCACCTTTTCACCAACAAATCGAGCCGTGTCCTTGTACACCGAGATATTGGGCGCCGCGCGATTTCTCTCTTCAATCTCCCTGGCCTCCTGGTCAACCTCGTCACTGGCCCGCCTGATGATGGTTCCCCAGTCCACGGCCTCCACGCGCGCGCTGATCCCGAAATTCCCTGCGCTCCGTATCGTTTCCATGACGTCCGCGCAGTGAATCAGCATCTTTGAGGGGATGCAACCGCGGTTAAGGCATGTTCCTCCAAACGGTCCCTGCTCGACCACGGCGACTGACATCCCACTCTCCGCAGCAGTAGCGGAGACCTCAAGCCCCGAGCCTGCGCCGATCACTATCAGGTCGTAATGTGTCAATGCTGTCTCTGCTCTCTTTGCAGTCTCTGCGCTGTGGACATAGCGTAACGTGATGCGGCGTGCGTTAGGTGCAGCGCACGGGATTCGTGATGGATGAGTCGAGCGCCGCTCCCCATGCAACACAAGACTGTTGGCTGAAGCATTCTCCTAGAACTACCTCAGCCAACAGCCGGACTCGTTATCGAGCTGTGGATGCGACCATCAGCCCGGGAAAAACCCGGGAGCTAAAGTCGGCCCATCCTTCACACGCCGCTTTTTAGTGAGCGTGAGACGCCCTCGCGTGCGCCTGCAGCGCCTCTTGCGTATCAAACTCCCCGCCGCACGCGGCGCAGCTATTGCTGGGGGCTTTGGGCGCTGCGTGATACTGCTCTGCATGGGCCCTGAGAGCGGCCTGTGTATCAAACTCGCCGCCGCACGCTGCGCACTTATTACTCTGCTGGGTCATTGGTCGCTTACCTCCTCTCTTGAAAGGTCTCCTCCGTTGTTGCCCCTGCCAGAGGTGGCTGCTCCTTCCACATACGGGTGACGGAGCTCAAAGGGGCTGGCGTGACCGGCGCATCTGAGCGATGATATGCTTGTCGATCACGGTTGTGATGGGTGCACGCCACCATTGGTCACATGGTAGCCGCCGTCAACATGTGGGTCTGTAACTCACCTTACATACAATCCCTAGCGTAAAATTCGATTCTAGGTACAGCTTGTTAGGTGGTGATTCAGTGCTTAAGATATTGATCACAGATCACTGTTTTGGATGTGAAGAGGCCATACGTCTTTTCCATGAACTACGTAACTTGATGCCCCATTTGAGCGTAGAGTTACTTGACCTTGATGCAGAGGGTGCCGTTCCCCCAGAAGGAGTCGTGGCGGTTCCCGCCTATCTCCTGGATGGCCAGACGATTTTCTTGGGCAATCCCAGGATTGAAAAGTTGCTCGAGAGACTGACCTAGCGTCAGATCTGAAGCACCGAAGGAGAACACATGAATCCGGACGCATCACGGTACGAGGTCGGCGTCAAAATCGGTTACCTGTCTGCAGTCGCCATCTTCAAAGACCTGAAGAAGGAAGACATGGAGTGGCTGGACCACGCAACCACGCAACTCACGTGTCCCAAGGGACGGTTAATCTATAGCCCAGGTCAGTCCGATGAGGTGCTCTATCTCTTAAAGAAGGGATCGGTAGAGTTATATCGTCTCTCACCAGACGGCAGGAAGCTGGTGGTAGCTCGTTTAGGCGATCACACGTTTTTTGGAGAGATGTCGCTTCTCGGCCAGGGGATGTACGAAAGCTTCGCAGAAGCTACATCAGACAGCCTGCTCTGCGCGATGAGCCGGGCCGATGTGGAACGACTTATTCTCACCAAGCCCATTGTTGGGCTGCGGGTGCTGGAGGTTCTTGGCAAGCGTTTGGGAGAGATTGAGAGCATGCTGGATGGTGTAGTGTTTAGACGGCTGTCCTCCCGTCTTGCGGCCGTTTTGCTCCAGCTTTCGCGCGAACAGTCTAGTCCAAGCATAATAGCAGGCTTCACGCATCAAGGCTTGGCGGAACTCGTCGGCAGTACCAGAGAAACAGTGACACAAGCTCTTAACGAACTCAAGATGCAGGGTCTCATTGACATCGCCAGAACCAGGATTGAGATTTTGGATACCCAGGGGCTGGAAGCGTTAGCCGATAACTAATGCCAAAGCAGCCTAACGAATCGTGGGCTGCGGGGCGTTCCTCATATGCGGTATCAGGCACAGACCCCTCGAAACGAGCGCCGAATCACTTACCGGCCAGGCGAGTTTCTCATTTGCCTCGACGATAGGTGAGCCTACATTCTCCAGGAATACCTTCTGTCTCTCAGATTGAAATATCTGAGCGCAGAGCGCAGAAGATCCTGGTTCCTAACCAGACACAACAGACGTATTCGGCTTGAACACGGCCCAGGCAAACCAGAAGTGGTTGGCGTGGATCACCGGCTCCAGATTGCCCCCCACAAGTGGGCCGCCCACCGCGCTGCCCAGGATATTCCATGTTGTGCCCGTCTCCCTGTCCTTGAAGAGCCCGCTGCCAGCGGGTTCGAAAGTCAGCTCCCGTCCGTTTGCCATCGCTCGAAACACTCCCGTGGCTCCCACGTCCTGGGAGTCAGCGATAACGTTTGCATCCAGCGCGGAGGCCGTTCCGGGCGCCCAGAACACCACAAGGTCGGCCCCTCCGACTCTATGGTGAAGCACCTTGCGCTGCTGTAGCACAGAAAAGGGGAAGGCCACGTCCTGGCCGTCACTTGATACCGCTACCACACGCTCCATCGGTGGAAGCCGCTTGTTAATGGGACCACTGAACAAGAATGGTGACGATTTGACGTCATCGTAGCCCAAGTAAGGGTTGGATCCATAATTCCTTGCAAATCCTGTGTCCTTTGACAGCGCATGGCCGTTCGGATAGGTGCTCCTGAAGTCTTTCCAGGAGACGATACTGGCAGATAACATTGTCAGGCGTTTCCCCGTGAGAGCCCCAACAATGGCCTCACCCGTAATCTGCTGCCACCAGCTTTCAGTCTGGCGGTCATACATCACGAGGTCGCTGTAGCGGAGGTTGCCAGTGGTGCCAAAGTCATAGGTGACTCCGTCCAGCCGGCGGTCAAAGGCGATCGCCGTATTGCACAACGGGCAAAATGACACCATCACCAGTGTGCCACCGATGGTATCATTCACGATCTCGTGCCAAATGAGGATCTGGAGGGGGTACGCCCGGGCTTCGCCTCCCACTACCAGCGCTACCACAGGCTCGTTGTCCTTCAGCCAATCGATGGGACTGCCTGCCCGCAAGAACTTGGGCTTATCAATGGGTGGGATGACATCTTTAGAGGGACCGCCTGAGGTTATTTCACCCAGGGGGACGGCATGTTTGGCAAAGTCGGTCTTCCAACCAGTCGTGCTGAAGGAGTGGCGTTCCAAAGTGGCAGATTGCATGTCGTCGGACGTGCCCTGGGATGTGCGCGGCTCGGCCGACAGTTTGCCTTCCGTAATTCCCCCGGCGCACCCCGTGACCATTGCGCCTACAAATAACGTCATCACCCAGGAAAATCCGAGTCTCCACATCTTAGACACTCCGACCAGAAATTCTTCGCTTTTGCACACTCCAGAAAGTGCGCCTAAGGGTTCTCCTTGCCCTCAGAGGCTGTGAATCTTTCCCTCTCCCTTGATGGGACCAAAGGTGGTGAGCTCATCGAGTCTGAGGACTCTTCAGAGTCTGAACGGCCTGAAACTCTCAGATCGAAGATCCCGCAGGGGGTCGAACGACCTGCGTACCAGAGGCCGTAGGGGGAGAGGATGAAGCGACGCCTGCCCCCTCCCTCTAGCTCCTCGCCACGGCGAGTCGCCTTTGGAGACCTCCCACCAGGGGAGGGAGGACAATAACTCACATCCTCTCAGGCCAAACCAAAACGTTATAAGGGAGGGCTGCACTGGAGCTTACTGGGGCGGGGGTGTCGCCATGAACTTATTGTCAATCCCTGCTTTTACTGCCCCGCCGGACATTGGGGATTCGAAGTCGCGAACCGCTACGTGTACAAACCAAACACCCTCCGCTCCTAGCAGGCCACCATGTGTGTCGTTCTTCATGTCGTGGAAGTGCGTGAATCCTTTCCCAAATTGCTGCTCAACCCGCTCCTGCTCAGCTTTGGTGAACTTTCCCGGAACCCCTAGGGCGACCCAATTCAGGTTCTGCGCTTTGTCGAGGTCCAGGTTGTCAAAATGGAGAGCTATGACGCCGCCGCTGGGGAGCATGAAGGCGCGGTGGTCTGTCATGCTCTTCATCTCCACTGGTTTGAGGGCGCTGGTTAGCTGCGTCCAATAGGCGCTGTCTTTCTGGAGCTTCACATTCTGACTCTTGAGCTGCGCTATCTCCTGGTCTTTGCCGCTGGCGGGCTGGGCTGCGGTTGCCTGAGCACAGGCTGCCGTTAGCAAGAAAATTGTCAGCACTCCAAAAACTGCTGAAAATGGACGTGCGCGAGCTTTTAAATGGCTCATTGTGTCTCTCCTTATCTATTTTCCTTATTCTTGCTGAATAGGGTTACTCACACCGTAGACTATCTATGTTCATCGATCTGTAAGCCCCCTTACACAGCCTGCGGTTTTGTTATGCGTCCGGGCCTGGTTCCCGCAGCTTTTTCGCTGACTCTTACGCCTGCGCCGGCCGCAAGGATCGTACATCTACCGGTATCCAACCGAGGACTAACCCAAGACCAACGCCCCACATGACATGAGCGATGAAGAAGCTCACCACGTTGACACGCAGCATGACCGGATCTACCAGCGGCAGCACCACAAGCCACATTATGAGCATGACCGCTATCCCATATTCGGCGCCATACCCGATAAGCTCGTTGCGCGAGCCGTGCACAAGATGTGTTATTAGTGCGAACCCGGCTCCCAGGATCACGGAGTTCATCATGTGGCCCATAAGCCCCAGGACGACCGGCAGCGCCTCAAACGGCACCGGTGTTGTCACCTGCTGATAGTCTCGCAAGATGGTTGCAGCAATGTAGGTCACCGGCGACCAGAACCCGTTTCCTCCTGCCATCTGTTCCACCACCATCTCCCACATTCCCATGACTATGCTGGCGATGAGGCCAGCCAAGACAATCCGTTTGTACGACATTTCCCGACCTCCTTCATGGCTGTATACTCGTCAAGCTACTCCGAAAATCTGCGTAAAAATGTATGCTGGCATACAAAGTTGTTGGTTTGTTTCTGACATCCAGCGTGGCGGCGAATGAGACGTGTGCCGAACATAACTGGTATACTTTCTTCAGGAGAGACGTCACAGGGACCTCAAAATGGGTGGCCGTGTCAGCCAGAGACTCTTCCCCGCCCACCATGGCGTGTTCCTGCCACTATGAAGGACTGGAGCCCGAAATCGGTAGAGTTGGGCTCGCGTTGAACAAGGCCCTTCGATGCTCGTTCAGACTTTTCTAGATATCAAACCGCTTGGCCATAAGGCGCAAACTTGACAAAGGCAGGGGTTTAGTAAATGAATCTGGCAGTGCTAAGAGCCCTCACTGTGGTCCTTCCGTTGATATTTCTCATCACGGTTGACTTCTTGCGCCATACCCTCCTCAGTGGGATCCTTCACAATCCCATAGGGTTCCTCGGGACCTATGGATTGACTGTGGCAGGTGTCGCCGTGTTTTCGTGGTGGGTGTTTGGCCGAATCGGCAGGCTTGAGCGCCAGTTGGTTGAACAAAATACGATGCTGGCCACCCTCAACCAGGTGGCCGCCGCGTCAGGGGAGTACACCGCATTGCAGCAGCTCCTGGAAAACGCCCTGGACAACGTGTTGCGCACGATGAACATAGAATGCGGCGTGATCTGCATTCTGGACGCGGACAATGAGGAGCTTACCTCAGCGTGCTATCGAGGTTTTTCTCCCGCCTTGGCGCAACGCATCAAGCGGGCGAAGCTCGCCGACGATCCGGTGGGAGCAAAAGTGGTCAGAACGGGGAAGCCCGTGGTCATGGAACGACTGTTCGATGACCCGCGGGTGAGCGAACAGGCCAAAAAGGAAGGAATACAATCAGCTCTCAGCGTCCCGTTGCGAGCGCAGGGAGAGGTGACAGGCGTTCTGGCAATCGCGACCTCCCAACTGCGGACGTTTTCGGCAAGCGAGATACAAATCTTGACCAACCTCGGGAGCCAGCTTGGAATGGCCCTGAGGAACTCCGCGCTCTTCGAGAGGGCGCAGCGGACCAATCGCGAGCTGGCCACTCTGCTGTCAGTAACCGAGGCCGCATCCGCTTCTTTGGAGCTTGACGAGTTGTTGACGCGCGTTGTCGATACCGTGCTGAAGCTGACGGGCGTCGACGCAACGGAGGTCTGGCTTGTGGACGGGCAGGACGTGGTCTTGAAGGTGCACCGCGGAGACCCTGACGAAGCGTTCCTCGGGATAACACGCTTCCCGATGGGTGTGGGCATCCCCGGAATCGTCGCACAAACCGGGAATCCATTCGCTACACATAACTTGACTGAAGACCCTCTTTTCTTAAGGCAGGAGGTCAAAGATGCCGGGTTTCAGACCTTCTGCGCTTGGCCCCTGGCACACCAAGGTAGAGTTCTGGGCGTCCTGGCTGTCGCAGCTCACTCTCCGGACGCGTTCAGCCGATCTACAGAGGTGAGCGTGCTAGAGGGAGTTTCAGAGCAACTTGCGGTGGCCATTGTGAACGCGCAGCTCTACCGTCAGGTGCAGGATGTGGCTGTAGTGGAGGAGCGGGAGCGGATCGCCCGTGAGTTGCACGACGGGCTTGCCCAGATTCTTGGATACATCAATACCCAGGTGCTCACCCTGCGAAAACTCTTGCACGATTCCTCCAGCGAGAAGGCGATGGCGCAACTAGCTGACATGCAGACGGCGGTCCAGCAACTGTATGCCGATGTGCGGGAGGGTATTCTTGGCCTGCGGAGCTCACCCGGCACCGCGGAAGGACTGACCCACGCTTTGGAAGACTATGTTGTTAGACTTGAGTCCATGGCAGATTTTCGGGTCAGCCTGGAGATTGCCCCTGATCTCGCGTCGCTTAAGCTGGCTCATGCCCAGGAGATTCAGCTGATGCGTGTCATCCAGGAAGCTCTGAGCAATACACGGAAGCACGCGAAAGCCAGCCACGTTTCTATCAGCATCGATAGAGCAAAGGATGCCCTTCTCATCGTGATACGCGATGACGGTATCGGGTTCGATACGACACGCCGGCCAACGAGCGGCTGGCCGCGGTTTGGCCTTCAGACGATGCATGAGCGCACTGAGGCCATCGGGGGCGAGCTGGCGATAGAAAGCGCCCCCGGACGGGGAACTACGGTGGCAGTGAAACTACCACTCCGTCGAGAATAGAGGAGGCACATGATCCGAGTGCTGCTGGTTGATGACCACGCCCTGTTCCGCGCCGGCCTGGCCGGCCTGCTGCAAGCCTCGGGTCTGGATGTGGTCGGCCAGGCAGGAGACGGCGAGGAGGCCATCGCCAAAGCCAGAGCGCTGCATCCTGACCTCATTTTCATGGACATCCACATGCCGCGCCTGAACGGACTTGCAGCAACTCGCGCCATTAAAACGGAGCTCCCAGAAATTCGGATCATGGTGCTCACGGTTTCTGACGACGAGCGAGACCTGTTTGAAGCCATCAAGAGCGGCGCAGAGGGGTACCTCCTGAAGAACATGCAGGAGCAGGAGTTTGAGGAGTTCATGCGCCGCCTTGAGCAGGGAGAGCCCGTTATTTCCCCTGCCCTTGCGCAGAAACTCCTTGGAGAGTTCGCACGAATGAAAAGAGCAGAGGGGACGCTCGTCTCCCAAGACAGCCTCAGTGAGCGAGAGCAGGAGGTGTTGCGGTTGGTAGCAACAGGCGCAACCAACCGGGGGATCGCCGAGTCACTGTTCATCAGCGAGAACACCGTGGCCTTTCATATGAAGAATATCCTGGGAAAGCTCCACCTGCGCAATCGGGCCGAGGTTATCCGTTGGGCGTTTGACCACGGCCTGCTCTCGGAGTCCGGCATTCCGCGATCTTCCAATACTCCATAGCCGCCTCGTCCACGGCCGTCCCTCGCTAGAAACGGAAGGGTGGCTCTGCCACCGCCGACCCACCATCTGAGTAGCCCTCCAAACGCGGAGGGCTACCTTCTTTTCCTGATCAAGACTATTGGTTCTTGTAGGTGAAAAACTACCATCCTTGGGGGTTTCCTCCGTGTGGTTCCATGCGACGATGGCCTCAAGAACAGGAGAGCAGTCAGCAGCGAAGACGGGAATACTTCTTGAGAGGCGCGAGTATGGGGCACAAGCGAGTACTCATCGTTGGCGACGGGCGGCTGCTCTCAGAAGCGGCAAGGCGCCTTCTCAAGGCGCAGCTCAACATAGAACTGATTGTCATCAACCCGACGGAGCCCGATCTGTTGTGCAAGGTCAAGAAAACGCAGGCCGACGTTATAGTCATTCCCAGCTATAACACAGACACTGGCTTTGAGAGAGTGGCTCAGATACTCAAAGAAAATCCGGGAACTAGAATCATCTCCTTCGGCCTGGATCATACAGATCTCAACATATACCAATCACAACCGGCCGTTAAAGCATCTCTTGAAGAGCTGCTCTTAGCGATAGAACGAGAGAACTAAGAGAAGTGTAGGGCTGCCGGCAGTGATGATCGGCGCCATGCCAAAGGAGGGGATTATGGCTTGAACTGGAGAACTCGGGTCCGAGGGTCACAACAATGACCAGTGAGTCAAGGAGGTAAAAGACATGAAGAGTGACAAGAAGAAACTATCGATCGTGATGGCAGCCATGGCCGCCACAGTGGGTCTGCTGGGCTTGGCCTGCACTCAGCAGGCGAGCGAAAAGCCGGCTGCCCAGACCGTGGTGCAGGCGGGGCAGCTCTCACCAGCGCCCGCCGGGGCAAAGTCCACCGGATGGGATACCGCAGAGTCTGCCAAAGGGGGTCTGACACAACTCGCAACCTACGACTCGAGTGGGCCCAATGCCTGGGACACCAAAGCCCATCCACTGGTGTACATGACCAGCGAGGGCATGGGTTACGGGCATCGCCCATCCGAGACCAACAAGCTGCCAGGCGTGCAGGTCATAGACGCCAACACCAAGAAGACCGTTGCGTCGGCCGTGTTCGATCTGGGGAATACGTCCACCAGCCAGCCCCATGGTCTGGGCGTCTCGCCAGACGGGCAGTGGGTCTATATCGGCTTTTCCGACAGGGACGAAGGTACCAAGAAAGACAGGAACCTGATCCTCATCGTCAATGCCAAGACCCTGAAGCTTGACTCCGTATTGACCCATCCCAAACAGCGCCTGCATCACATCATGTCGTTCAAGGACTGGCAGGGGCGGGACCGGGTGGTGCTGGAGCTGGGGTTCGGAGCCACCGGCGGCCCGGCCCTCATCGTCGATCCTAAAGACGGCAACAAGGTGGTGAAGGCCATCACCTTCGAGGAGGTGCGTCCTCAGGGCCACCCGTTCTACACGACTGATCCCACAGGCAAGTACCTGTACATCTCCATGGGTTCTCCGGAGATCCGTGAAGCCGAATTCGCGGGCGCCGCAATAGCAAAGTTCGACATGGAGAAGGGAACCACGACAGTCATCGCACATGTGGGGAACCATCCCATCGGCGTGGCCCACACAGCGGATGGCAAGTTCACCTACGTGGCTGACGGCACCGGCAGTTACGTCTACAAGATCGACGACAAAACGAATGAAGTCGTGGGCCGCACCAGCGCCGGCGTGTCCGGGCCCTACGGCCTGGCCCTGAACTGGGACGAGACAGAGCTGTACACCATGGGCAAGGGTGAGGGCAGCCACAACACGGGTGGCGTAGTGGGCGTCATCGACCTGAAGACCTTCCGGCCGACGAACACGAAAGACTACAATCAGCCGGTGAACATCGCCGGGGCCATCATTGACCATATGATCGTCCATCCGGACCCCGCGGTGAACGAGGGGTGGGTCAGCAGCGCCGGGACATGGGAGACCATCATCGTGGACCTTGCCACGAAAAAAGTGAAGGCGCGTATACCGACGCCCCACGGCGGGGACACCCACTCGGGCGCGTTCGTCCGGTACAACCCGGACTTCACCGGTGAGGTGATGGCTGACCATGGCGGCCCCAACAAAGCGCTGTACGAGATCAGGAAGCAAAACGCTGCAAAGCTGGCAGCCGCAAAGCCATAGCAATACTGGCGTGCCCTCGGCTCTTAAGGGGCCGGGGGCACGCCCCAGAGAACAGAAGTTTTGTTCGATATACAGGAGGTAACAACTATGAACAGGCAAGTCGTGAGGCTGATGGCTGGCATTCTCTTGGGGGCAGCCACGCTGGGCGTGTTGACCGCCTGCGGTGGGGCTGCCGGCAGCGCTGCCCCGGTCTCGTCCGCACCTTCTGCGACTGCGGCACCCACCGCACCCGCCACGAACGTCGCCCCAGCAGCCAATGCCCAGCCGGCCGTGCAGCCCGCTAACCAGGCAGCCAACGATCTCCTGGCAAAGGGAAAGCTTGTCTTTGATAAGACCGCGGGGGGGACCGGGTGCGCGTACTGCCATGGGCTTGATGGAAAAGGAGCGGGAACTGCTGGCGTGGGCGCTCCCCCCAACCGGGGCGCCAGTGAGGAGAAGCTCAGGAACGCCCTGGCAGGAGGCGTGCCGTTGATGACCTACATCAAGCTTACCGAGGACGAAATCACGGCGGTGGTTACGTATCTGAAATATCTGAACGAGCAGCCGTAAAGGTTTAGAAAGTGGCCGGAATTGAAATGGGCACATCCTTGGCACAATCGCCATGATGACACCCAAAGCAGAAGCAAGCAGCCTTGAGCCGAGAGGGAAGGGAAATGGTGTGGAAGCGATAGCTTGGAGCATACACGACGGGCAGGGTCTGACCACCCGGCGAGCGATCAATGGGGCAGCCATCTGCGTCGCATTCGCTGGCCTTGTGCACCTCCTTTCGGCCCCTCAGCATCTGGAACACGTCGGGCATGCGTTGTTCCTGATATTGGCTGGTGTCACAGAGGTCTCGTGGGGGTTGGCTTTTTGGCGCAAACCCTCGGCGGCCCTATATAGTTTGGGAGTCGTCCTTGCCGGGGCGTTCATTGTGCTGTGGGCCATAACCAGGGTGGTTGCCGCTCCCTTTGGTCACGGGCCGGGGGACGTGGAAGTCGCCGGCATCATTTCCAAACTAGCTGAGGGCGTGGGGTTGGGCGGACTGCTGGCGATGATTCTCTTGGGAGCGCGCTCGGGCGACATCCGACGGCCGGTCTGGAAGATGATACTGACGCCATTGACGCTGGCAGTGGCCGGAGCATTCGTCCTTTATGGGGCGGGCCTGACGGTTGAGCAGATGGCTCCATGGCTCGGTGGCCATGACCAGGCTGACGTGGAACACCATGAGCACTCGGCCGTGCAAGACGCCGCTTTGTCTCTATCTCCGTCTACTGGTGCCAGAGCGGGTGCTCTGTTGCCCGAAAAGCAGGGGAAATACGATACGCTCACCGTCAGTGAGAACGGCGCGTCGCGGGCCCTGGAAAACGGAGGCAGCGTGACGTTGGCCGATGGCGTAGTAGCAGAGGTATTCTTGACACCCTTTCCAGCGGGACGACGGACTAATCTTTATTTTTATCTCATCCAAGACGGCGGCGATCTCACAATGGGCAATCCTAAAGTTGAAGCGGAGTATTCCATGACGCAAATGGGCCACGGCACATACAAGCAGGCAGGACTGAAGCTCCAAGATGGACGCTACCTGCTGCCCTTGAACTTCCTCATGAGTGGAGAATGGGCCATCGATTTGCGATTGGGCTGGACCGACAGGACGAGTCACCTAAGACTGGTGACGACCGTGGCGCCATAGGACCGCCTCGCCGCCAAGAAACTAAAAGGAGAGACTGACATGAACAGACCAATGGCCATATCAAGAGCGTTTACGCAAACCCGAACGGCAGCCCTGCTGGGAAATGTGCTTAATCACTGGCGTATGCTGCTGGCCTTGGCGCTTATCGCCGTCTTAGGAGTGGTAGTAGATCGGTGGGTGGTGGCAGACGTTGCATCGACGCCGCCGACGAGTTACGAGAGCGTTCAGCAGTTCTTCCGCTATGGGACGCGCCCGGGAGGCCCCGAGTCTTCCATTGATGTCCTTTTTGAGATACCTGGGTATTTCAGCATACTGCGGGAGCCGCTGCCCAGCAAAGGCACCGGCGTCCCCTCTCACACCTTTATCGTTACCGAAACGACGCATTTTGGCGCTCTTGCTCCTGATTCACCGCAACCTCTGTTCAGGATCAATGGCGGGTCATGGGTATCTGCGTCCGATTCTTCGGTGTTGGCAGACTCGGACCACCACCGCACCACCATGGTCCAATTCCCAGCAACTGGCGTGGGCGGGACGGATAACGCCTTCGCAAACGGAAGGGCGATCTTTGAACTGCTCTTTCCCGCCCAGGACGGCCTCGTTTCTCCCAGCAACCTCCTGGCCTGGGAACTCGAAGCCGCTGATTTCTCCGCTGCGGGCACTGGCGAACTGAAGCTTACCTGGGTCTCTGGCCTTGGGTTACTGGGCGGCTTTCTTGCGGCCATGTGGCCGTGCTTATTTCAACTCACCGTATTCTTCATCCCAAGCATGGCGGGCATTTCCATGAGCGAAGCTAGAAAGCGGGAGCAGCCGCTGGCTGTCCGCGGACAGGTGGTGAGGACCGCGCTGTTCTTCGTACTGGGGATCGTCATCGTTTACACAGCCGCAGGCGGGGTTGTGGGCTTTGCGGCCCAGTCTCTTTCAGGATCATCTTGGCTGGACACCCTGCGTCGGCCACTGACCTTCGTTGCGGGGGCGTTCATCATCTTCACGGCGGTCAGGGTTGCCGTGAACGCTCGGGCTCCCCTAGTGTGCAAAATGCCCATTGTGTCAATGGCCGGGTCCAAAGGCCAGATGAGCCCGATGGCGACCATGGCGATGGGGCTTGCTTTTGCCACCGGCTGCATGACCTGTTTCGGCGCGGCCATGGCGCTGGGGATGGTCACCTACGTCCTTTCGTCGGCGTCCTGGTTGAGCGGAGCGCTGCTGATGTTCGTGTTTTCCCTGGGCATCAGCATCCCGTTGGTCGCGGCTTCGGTTGCAATGGCGCAGGCGCTTCCGTTTTTGAACAGACTGGAGCGAGCGACGCCGTGGATGGCTCTCGCCAGCAGCACCATCATGGTTGTATTCGCACTGCTCCTGATGAGCGACAACTACCACATTGTGAGCGATGTTGCTTCTCGTGCAGCGAGACTCTTCGCCAGCTCGTAGCTGCGTGAGAGCAGCACACGCTTGCTTACTAAAGGTCTGCGCCAACCGGGACGCGCGCATGAGCTGATGATGAATTGGAGACTCATCCCGGTAGCTGCCATGGCCCTGCTCTTCTGGGCCTCGGCAGCATGCGCTCAAAATCAGGTCAGTAAAACTGTAGCAGTCGCGCCGCCGGAGCTTGGAACACCCAAAGCCTCGGACGGTGTCACCAGCAGGCCAGCGTACTGCGTGGGTGCTCAGCCAACTACGCTGCAGGACATCACCAACACGCCGGCAAGCCCCTACTTCGTGCATCATCCCACCTCCGTGATGGCTGAACCGCCGACGATCGTATTCATTCCCGGTGGAGCCGGAATCCGCAGAAACGCGCAACGTGCCTGGGAGAGCTATCTGATGGGTGGAGCAGGCATCGGATCGTTTCGCATCGTCGTTCCCTACTCGGCCAACATCGACTTCTTGGAGGAGTTCTCTCGCACCTTCGAGATCCTCGATGAAGTTCGTGCGTGCTACGGAGGTGATCCTGAGAAGGTCCACATTGCGGGGTTCTCCAACGGCGGTCTGGCTGCATTCGCCCTCATGCTCCAGCGTCCCGACCGCTTCGCAACATTGCTCGGGGCTCCGGGGGAATTTGCAAAGGTTAACCCGACCGCGTGGGCAAAGGCTCTGGCCGGAAAAGCGGTGTTCAATGGCGTGGGGGAGAACGACAACGATTGGAAATCAGAGGTTAAAGAAACCCACGACGCTCTGGTGAGCGTGGGGATCGACTCTGTCTATGTTGAATTTCCTGGCCAGGGCCATTCTGCCAGAGCGGGCTTCGACAAGAATGTCCTTTTTGACTTCTGGACGAACCACTCCTCCATCAAACTCACCGACGCGCCTCCGGGCAAAGGCGACGACAATTGTCGATAGTTATACCCAAATTCATATCAAGCACGGCAGGAACATCATCATCCTCATAGGGGGTGGTGTTGCGGAACAAAACCACCTGGGGACCGAGTTGGCAGCGGAACTCGTCGGCAGTACCAGAGAAACAGTGCCACAGACGCTTAACGAACTCAAGATGCAGGGTCTCATTGACATCGCCAGAACCAGGATTGAGATTTTGGATCTCCAGGGGCTAGAAGCGTTAGCAGATGCCTAATGACGTAGCTGCCCAACCTCCGCTGGTATTGGCAAGCTCCGGGGTGTCGTCCGCTCTGGGAGTTGTGCATGCTGGCGGCATTGGGTAGAGTAGGGATGTCGCGCGAAACCACAAGACAAAGGGATCTATCGATATGAATTCAAAACAAGAGACTCGCGTGAGTGGAACATTCGTCGCGGTGGCAATGGTCTTCGTGACGTGCCTGATCACGTCAAATATCATCGCGGTGAAGCTGGTGGCCCTGGGCGACCTGGTTTTCCCCGCAGCGCTGATCATCTTCCCCCTGAGCTACATCTTTGGGGATATCCTCACCGAGGTCTACGGCTACCAGCGGGCGAGACAGGTGATATGGCTGGGTTTCGGCTGCAACCTGCTGGCCGTGGTCGCCATCGTCATCGCCCAGTTGCTGCCCCCTGCCGCGCCCTTCGCCGATGCGCAGGCGGCGTACGAACGGATTCTGGGCAGCACCCCCCGGATCCTGGCGGCCTCGTTCACCGCCTACCTGGTGGGCGAGTTCGCCAACTCCTTCGTGCTGGCGAAGATGAAGGTGGCCACGGAGGGGCGGCTGCTGTGGACGCGCACCCTCGGCTCGACGATTGTGGGGGAGGGCCTGGACACTGCGGTGTTCAACACGATGGCCTTCGGCGGCATTTTCCCGACCGAGGTCCTGGTCACCATTATTCTCACTGCGTGGCTGCTGAAGGTGTTCTATGAGACGCTGGCGACGCCCTTCACCTACCTCATAGTCGATTACCTAAAACGGAAAGAGGGGATTGACGTGTACGATGTCTCCACCGACTTCAATCCCTTAAAGCTTTGAACCTATCGCGCTATTCCTTCACCGGCGATGCGCCCAATACAATGCTGAGCATTTCCTGGAGATCCGGCAACTCGCTGCCCTGCCCAGTCAGGAAGAAGCTGCCCACAAAGAGACTGAACAACCCCGCCACAATGCCCAGAACCACATAGATGTTCCGTTTGGTGGCTGAGGAAACGAAGCCGAATGCGGAGAACGCGGCGACCATGGAGTTGGAGATGAGCAGACCCACGGTAAAAGCGAACAACAAGACGGAGCCCGAGAGAGAACCTGTCGCCCCAGCCGCGCTCGCCAAGAGGAGCGCTTGTGACCCTGTTTCCGCCCCTATCCCGTGGACCATCCCGATTCCATATGCGGTCTTGGGACCATACTGAGAGAATTCATGGGTGTGCTGGGCGGGGCGGCCGGTCATCCTGCTTTGAAGGGCTGCCCAACCATGTCTGACCCAGGAAAAGACCAGCATCCAGCGGCTGCGGAGACGGAAGGAGCGTCCATAGCGCCACAAAGAATAGAAGATCCAGACACCCAGCAGGACCAGGGTAACGCCGACAATCCGCTCCATCAGCGGATCCAGCCACTCCGGAAGTATGGCGCCCAGCCAAATAGCTAGGAGACCCAGTATCACCACGACAGTGGCATGACCAAGGGCGTAGAACGATGCTAGGAAAAAGCCGTCTTTACCCTCATGCCATCTCCGGCTGGGACGCTCCATAAGGGCAACCGGCGAAGGGTCGTCCCCGCTCACGCCTGAGGCGGCCAACCCTCGGGCTTCAGCCTCCTCTGTGCTCACCGTGGAACTGGTGATATCGGTAATAGCCGCGATGTGGTCCCAATCGATACCGTGGCGCAGACCGAGGGCCACTCCAAGGCCCAGTAAAGCCAGAACATCAGCTTCCATTTGAGCGCGTACCTCGCAGGATTTAGGAGCGCCGCGCCACGGGACGAGCAGCCCAGCGCCTTGAGGGTGAAAGAATACCATACCTGGATCAATAGATGCAACTCTTTGCAAGAGCGTGTCTTTGTGGACAGGAAGAGTGACGGCTTCTTTCTTCGTCACGCCAGTTGTGTTAGCATTCGACCACTGTTAGACGTGCACACGCGAGCTTTGAGACATGAGCGCATTGAGTGGCGAGCTACGAAAACGCGGTTACCGGGTCACCGTTCAGCGGGAGATCATCCTGTCTGCGCTGGAGCAGCTTGAGATGGCGGCGGGGCACGTCACCGCGGAAGCGGTTTATGGCAGGATCAGAGACCAGTACCCGCAGGTGAACATCTCCACGGTCTACCGGACGCTGGAACTGGTGGAGGAAGCGGGCCTTGTCACCCACACCCATTTTGACGACAACGTGGCCAAATGGCACGTCTCCGAAAAAGCCGAGCACCAGCACCTGGCTTGCCGCCGCTGCGGGGCTGAACAAGAGGTGGATCCGGAGATCGTTGCGCCGCTGGCAGCAGAGCTGAACAGGCGCTACGGCTTCCAGGCCGACCTGCCGCACTTTGCCATCGTCGGGCTGTGCCGGCAGTGCCAGCAGGCTGGGGAATAGCCGCTGGCATTTCTCTGCCCTTAGTTCCGCTTTCTGAGAGCTTCTCAACGGGTTATCGAGCGCTGAGAGACATCGACTCGATCTTCTCGACAAGCTCGAAGAACGAGTCGAGACAATGCCGTCGGCAGGCGCGCGGCGTATGATAGTACGAGATAGCACATCGGATATCGAGGAACACGCATGACCGAGCTCTACGACATCATCATCATCGGCGGCGGCCCGGCCGGCCTCGGCGCTGCCCTGTACGGCGCGCGTGGCCGCTATTCCACCCTGGTCATCGAGAAAGCCGCGCCCGGCGGCATGATCCTGCACACCGCCCAGGTGGACGACTACCCCGGCCACACCGACGGCATTGGAGGCCCCGCGCTGGGAACGGCCATGTGGCAGCAGGTGACCAAGTTCGGCGCGGAGACCATGACCGCGGAGGTCACGAGCATCGAGCTGCAGGGGCATCTGAAGGTGGTCCACACCTCCAGGGGCGATTTCAGTGCAAAGGTGGTCATCCTGGCCACCGGCGGCCAGCGGCGCCGCCTCGGTGTCCCCGGCGAGCGGGAGCTTGCAGGCAAGGGCGTCTATGATTACGCGCTCCACGACGCCGAGAAAGTCGCAGGCAAAGCGGTGGTGGTGGGCGGCGGCGATTCTGCTTTCTCCGAGGCCATCCAGCTCAGCCGGCATGCGTCAAAGGTCACCATCGTTCACCGCAGGGAGGGCTTTCGGGCCATCGCCGCGCTGGTGAACGACGCGCGCGCCCACGAGAACATCGAATATCTTATGAACAGCGCCGTCACCGCAGTGCTGGGCGGCCAGAAGGTGACCGGCGTGACGGTGTGCAACCTTTCGACCAAGCAGGAGTCCACCATCCCGGCAGATGCGGTGTTTGTCCACATCGGCTACGACCCCAGCACCAGCCTGATCAAGGACCTGGCGCCCCTGGAGCCGGACGGCCACGTGGTCACTGACGAGTGGATGACCACGCCCGCGCCTGGCGTGTTTGTGGCCGGCGACGTGCGGGTGGACTCGGCGCAGCAGGTCATCACCGCCGCGGGGGACGGCGCGACGGCAGCCATCGCCGCCGACCACTATCTCAGCGGCGCGGAGTAGCGGGGAAATCCCCCTCATCCCTTCGACAAGCTCAGGGTAGCGCCTAACCCTCTGGTTCGGCAAGCTCACTACAAGCCCCGCAAGGGGCGAGGGCATTTCTTACTGAGGCAACCCCATGCCCATAACCGCCATCATCTTCGATATGGACGAGACCCTGGTAGTGGACGACGCCGCCACGGACGAGGCCATACTCGCCACATGCGAGCAGGCTGCCCCGAAGTACGGCGTCGCCGCCGGCGCGCTGGCGCGGGCGGTGCTGCGGCAGGCCCGAGAGCTGTGGCGGGCATCGCCGGTCCACGGCTACGGCAGCGCCCTGGGCATCAGCTCACGAGAGGTCCTCTGGGGACGCTTTCTGGGCGACGACTCCAACCTCACGGCGCTGCGGGCGTGGATGGCGGGCTTCCGCATGCAGGCGTGGTCGAAGGCACTAATCAGCCTCAGCGTCGCAAAACCGACGGGTATCGAGGAGTGGGTCGAGCGGTTCCCGCAGGAGCGGCGAGTGCGACACCGGGTGTTCCCCGACGCTGAGCCGTGCCTGAAGGAGCTGAAGCAGCGCTACCGGCTGGCCCTGCTCTCCAACGGCGCGGCAGACCTGCAGCGGGAGAAGCTGGAGGCTTCCGGCCTGACGGGCTACTTCGAGGCGGTGGTCATCTCCGGCGAGGTGGGCATCGGCAAGCCTGACCCCGCTATCTTCCGCCTGGCGGCCGAGCAGGTGGGCGCAACCCCAGCCACCGCAGTGATGGTGGGGGACAGCTTGCAGCGGGACGTGGTGGGCGCGCAGCGAGCCGGGATGAGGGCGGTGTGGCTGAACCGTGACGGCGCGCCGATGCCCGAGGGAGTCCACCCGGACGCGGCCGTGCGGGGGCTGGGGGAGCTGGCGGGAGTGGTGGAGCAGTGGTGAAATTTCTATAGGACAAAATGCAGAACCCGCATAGGACTTTCCAAGAGCCGTTTACTCCGACCACGGTCATTGCCACGCTCATGTTGGCAGGCGAATCAAGCAGATTTAAGTCCCTTACGTTAGAATAAGTTAGGTAAACGATTAGGGACCGTTGGGCAAGAAGCCCGGTCAGTCTGAGGGGAGAAATCCAATGGCGACGATGCACAAGAGGATTGAGGTGAACCCCCGTATCATGCTGGGCAAGCCGGTGATCCGAGGAACCAGGGTCCCTGTTGAGCTTATCCTCCGAAAGCTGAGCGAGGGCGCCAGTGAAGCTGACCTCCTGGACGCGTATCCCCACCTCATTATTGAGGACCTACGGGCTGCCGTTGCCTACGCTGCAGATGTGGTGGCGCGAGAAGAGCTGGTGATGACAGGTTCGGATTCCTCAGACACCCCCTGATCCAGTGCGCTTCCTGGCCGACGAAAGCGTTGACATGGCGGTTATCCGCGCATTGAGGCTAGCGGGCCACCATGTCCAGGCAGTGGTGGAAGAACGGGCTGGCTCCCCTGACGAAGAGGTGGCAGCGCTTGCGGCGGCCAACGGCCAAATCCTCCTCACGGAAGATCGGGACTTTGGACGGCTGGTCTACGCCCAGAACCAGCAGAGCGGGGGCGTGATCTTCATGCGCTACCCAGCGAGGGCGAGGAGCGAGCTAGCTCGCGATGTTGCTGAATTGGTCCATCGGCAAGGCGAAAGGCTCATCGGGACCTTTATAGTCATACAACCGGGGCAGATTCGCATTGGCCGGCTGCCTTGAAGCATGAGGGTGGCAAAATGGGGGCCGTCCGGCTCAACCGGGACGACGCACCGCTGCCCGGAAGTGTGGTGTGGGTGGGTGGTGAAACGTCTCGTCTATCAAGTCCATGAACAGCAGGGCGGTAGCATCTTCCAGAGCTCTTCACACCTCTCTCAATTCCGGTAGCCCGTCCTGTGGCTGGCGTGCTATGATACCGTCCGTCACTCAGGCTACAGACGGGGCTCACATGCAGCACATACATGGAGTTTACGACTTCCATACGCACACTTTTCTCAGCGACGGAGAGCTATCGCCCATTGAGCTGATCCGGCGGGCGGTGGTGAACGGCTATACGGCCATCGCTGTGACGGACCACGTGGGCATCAACGATCAAGAGCGCGGTGCTGGCGATCCTGGTGTGGGAATGCGAGCTGGCCAGCAAGGAGATGGGCATCACGGCCATTCCCGGGGTGGAATTGACGCACGTGCCAGCGCACCTCATCGCCGAGGCGGCACTCAAAGCGAAGGGCCTTGGCGCCCAGATTGTCATTGTCCACGGGGAGACCATAACGGAGCCGGTGGAACCAGGCACGAACATGGCGGCCCTGAAGTCGCCTCATGTGGACGTCTTGGCGCACCCCGGCATGTTGAGCGAGGTAGAGGCGCGACTGGCGCGAGCGCGGGGCATCTGCCTGGAGCTCACGTCGCGGCGAGGCCACTCATTGACTAACGGCCACGTGGCGCGTGTGGCGTTGGCGGCGGGCGCTCCATTGATAGTGAACTCAGACGCGCACGCTCCGGAGGAACTGCTGACGGCAGCAGTGGCGAACCACGTGGCGCTCGGTGCAGGGTTGACGACGGAAGAGGCAACAGCAACGCTTCAGACCAACCCACAGGTACTGCTCAAGAAGCTAGGCCGACCGCCGGTCGTCCATTAGCTGAGGGAGCGAAACCACAGACCAAGCGCTTGGCCGTTGGCCATCGCCAGCCCCTTCGATTTTCGTTTGTGTTAGTTATTCCACATTCTCGTAGCGAGGCTAGTCAGTGGAAGGGAGCAATTTGTCTGGGGTGCAAGCTTCGAGCGCCTTATCTCGTATCCCGCCGTGTCGTTGACAGCCCTCTCCCATCTCTCTATACTCCGCGTGCCATCAGCAAACCCAATGGTTGTATCGAAAACACATAGACGAGAAGCGAGGAGGATACCATGGCCTACCAGACAATTCTTTATGAGGTGCGGGAGCCACACATCGGGTGGCTGACCCTGAACCGGCCGGAGCGGCTGAACGCGGCGACCCGCGAGATGCACGACGAGATGGTGGACTGCCTGAACAAGGCGAACTTTGACGACAACGTGCGGGTGGTGGTCATCACCGGCGCGGGGCGCGGCTTCTGCGCGGGCGCAGACGTGAGCGGCGGCGGCGCGGCCAACGCGGACCGGCCTGCCCCCAGCATCGACGACCGCAGGAACGGCATGCGCTACGGCCAGCAGCAACCGGTCCGCCTCATTCGCAGAATGGACAAGCCTGTTATCGCGATGGTGAACGGCGTCGCGGTCGGCCACGGCTTCGACCTGGCGCTGTCCTGCGACGTGCGGGTCGGCAGCCCCAGCGCCCGGTTCCAGGTGGCATACATCAAGCGAGCCCTCATCCCCGGCAGCGCGGGATGCTATCTGATGCCTCAGGTCATGGGTCTGCCCAAGACCATGGAGTTGATCATGACCGGCGATTTCATGGAATCCGAGGACGCGCTGAAGTTCAACGTGCTGAACAAGCTGGTGCCCGCCGAACAACTGGAGGCGGAGACCATGGAGATGGCGAAGAAGATGGCGGAGAACCCGCCCATCTCCCTGCGCCTGTGCAAGATGCTGGTCTACAAGGGGTTCGAGATGAACCTTGACCTGATGATGGAGTGGACGGCCACGGCGCTGACCATTGCATCGGGGTCTGAGGACGCGAAGGAGGGAGCGCGGGCGTTCATGGAGAAGCGGGCGCCGGTGTTCCAGGGACGGTAACGCGCTAAGGGCGTTGCTCTCGTGGATAAAGAGCTTACTTAGAAACTATCTCAAAAAGCGAAGCGGGCACGGGTTCGTTCGATGACGCTTGCCACCCTCTCCCATCGAGGGAGAGGGGACGAAGGCGCTTCCTCTCCCCTGATGGGAGAGGATTGAGGAGAGGGGGAAATCATACGAATTACCACCGTCTTACACCCGTTTTGAGATAGTTACTTAGCGCGCATGACCCGAGTCGGCGGCCGACTTCTCAACTCGCTCGAAGAACGGCCGCCACAGCGTTTTATCTACGCCACAGACCGAGGACTCTCATGGCAATCGACGTGACGGCGCGGCCGGAGATCGGGAAGAGCCGGCGGGACGTGGCCGCGTACGCCTTTGAGCCGAGCAACGACCCCGCCTGGATTGGGGGCGTATCCAAGGCCGAGCTGCTGACCGAGCGGCCGGTGAGCACGGGCACACCGCAGGTCCAGCGCCTGGCCAAGTTCCTGGGAAGGGAGATTGACTACGTTCATGAGGTGGGCGCATTCGAGCCGGACCACCTCATGGCGATGGAGTCGGTCAAGGGCCCCTTCCCGATGAAGGTCACCTACCAACTCGACGACGCCGGCGGCGACAGGACCCTGGCGTCGATACGGGTCCAGGGTCATCCCCAGGGGTTCTACCAGATGGCAGATACCCTGACGGGGATCATGGTGCGCAACAGCATCTCGAACGACCTGAAGCGCCTGAAGAAGATCATGGAAACGGGAAGGTAACACACCGGACAGCATATTCCCGGAAGTGGCGCGTTTGTCGAACCACGATCACAACTGAATGGAGCCGCGAGCCGCCCATCCTACCACAGGCAGGCAGGTTCAGGCCATCCAGGCTCTGTAAGAGATGAACGGATGGCAGGCCGGGCGCGAGATGCTCCCTAGATGATCTCGTTCAGAATGATGCGTGACACTACAATGGTGTCACTATGCACATCAAAAGTAGGCTTGCACCAGGAACGGTTTTTCTCGGGAACGTACCCACTCTTTCGAAAGGAGCAAAGCAG
>Ga0082335_1001345_pt1 | contig 53028 bp, 91 predicted proteins | sample Subgrocontami58m_FD_72375 | JGI IMG/M metagenome (GOLD analysis project Ga0082335, IMG submission 72375) | Subsurface groundwater microbial communities from S. Glens Falls, New York, USA - GMW37 contaminated, 5.8 m (SPADES assembly) (version 2) ... | reverse complement strand
ACATCATCGACCAAGAGCAGGGTGATCGACAATTCCGGGGTATTCGGTAGGACGTAGCGCCATGCGTCTAAGCAATTGGGCGCATGAGGCTGGGAATTCCCCCAGCGTCCTATAGGAGTTTCAATCATGGTAGCGAAAACCCGTATCACGAAGTCCGCACGGAAACATCTGGCGCAACTGAAGGAAGAGACGGCGAAGGGAACGGTCCACGTTCTCCCGCAATCGTCCGAGATCAAGGTTGGCAAGAAAAAGACCCCTGCCCATGGTCTGACCGATCAACAGGCGAAGGGGCAAGTCCTGGGGTCCGCAATCGTCAAGCATGTTGGCGAGCATGACTCCAATTTGTTCAACGACATGAATCAACTGATCCAGGCCGGAAATCTGGAATTCCATTCCAATTGCTACGGCGTCGTCTTGCATGCTCGGGACGAAGAAAAGACCCGTATTAAGAATACGGCCGAAGAACAGATCACGGTAGCGAAGGACACCTTGGATTCCGGGGCTTTCCGCAAGACCAAGAAAGCAATCGAAGCCCGGATGAAAGCCGATATCAACAATGCTGCCGTCAAGTTCAGCCGAATCATCAAGGTTATCCAGGTTATCGGTGAGCGGTACGCGACGGCGAAGCCTAAGGTGGTTGACTTCGGCGGATGTGCAAACTTCGCTAATATGGTGTCCGTGGCGCGGCTGGCAGTCCCCAACGCCGTCGGCCAGAAGGGAGCACTGACCAAGGGCGGCTATGACGCATGGGTCAAGAAGATGTCCCGCATCGTGGATGTATCCAATTGGGCCGATGATTCCAAAGACTCCCTCGCACAGCGCGAGCGCCTGGAAGCGTTCATCAAGGACGCGGTTCTGTATTACATCAAGGTCGGATCGGAGATTGTCGGACTTCGCCCGCTCGGCGAATTGATCCCGGTCGGAAAGCCCGCCAAGCTTCGCAAAGCAGCGTGACAATCCAGTAGTATCATTCTAGCCTGCCAAATTGGCAGGCTTTTTTTTTGCCCCTTAATTGGGGCTTTTTTTTGCCCAAAATTTGGAGGATTAAAATGATTAAACGTTGCACTTGCAATCATCCTTTCCAAGATTCGATTTATGGAAAGGGAATGCGTGTCCACACTGAGGGAAAGAAAGGGGAGGAAAGGTGTACGGTATGTGGACCGAAGCCCCGCAATCTGCAACGTGTCAAAGCATGTGCAGATCAGTGGCAACCCGGTATGCCTTATAGCCGGGTTTGAGGCATCATCCGAATGATCGACCTTCCAAAACGTAGCATAATCTAGGAGATAAGCATGTCTCATATCGACAATGTTGAAATGAAACCACTGGATCGCAGTTCCATAAACTATGCCAAGGCAAGGGCTGCAATCTTCGAGGATTTCAAAGAACTGGCGAAGTCCAATGTGGCCAGAGCCAAGACCCGTTTGCAATGGCAAAAGAAACAGGTAATCGAGCACCTTGGCGGAGTGCGGGAAGGACGGGATGTTAAATTCAAGGATGGAAGTCAAGCGAGGTATTGACCATGAAAAAGAAATCATTCGGCCGCATCAAGCGGAAAACGTTTTATCGCAAGTGGATCGAACGGGAAATGCTGTTCCTTTTCAAACTGGAAGCACAACAAGGGAAACGCAAATAATTCATTTGCCCGGATGGTGAAATTGGTAGACACACGGGACTTAAAATCCCGAGCCATTAGGCGTGTGGGTTCGACTCCCACTTCGGGTACCATTAAGGAGAATTGATTGATTTCTCAAGTACTTCATGTTAGTCGAGAGTTCTTTCGAAGACATGATTGGATTCGTTATACAGATGATGGGCTAAGACTTGCAGCCATTTGTATTGGCGATCCTGACACAGAGAAGGAAAACACTGAACAGTTCAAATTCGCCATTCATATTCAATTTTGGGATACAGAACCAAATACCAAAGCTGCTGAATGGTATCCCCCTGCAATCCCTGAACAACTGGATGATATTGCTGATTTTATTAAAATTCTGGCAGATGATGATCGACCGTTTTATTTAGTGGTTCATTGTGAAGTGGGTATATCCAGATCAGCCGGGGTTGCCTGTGCGGTAGCCGATACATATGATCTGCTAATAGATCGTGCTCGTGCGGCCTTCGCAAATCAGTATATCTACAAGGAGTTACTTCGGAGACTTCAATGATAACATGGGTTCTTGTGTTGTCCCTTTCAGGTCCAGCCACGGTTTTCGACACCGAAACTGAGTGTATTCTCGCACGAATGGCAGCCCCCCAACCAGCAGTTTGCACACGGAGGTATTCATTATGAGCAATTTTCGATTTGATGTAAATGGCAAGACCATCGTAATTTCCGGAAAGTCAAGAGAGCATGCTCTCAAGTCTGTGAACAAGTCTGTTCGGACGGCAATTCAGACTTCCGAAATCAAATCCTGCCTTCCGTGGAAATCCCTAAAATCTGTTGTAATCAATGGAGCCAAATGAAATGAAACCTTTCAATCTCAAAGAATTCAGGTCCGGGAAACCTGCATTAACGCGGAGTGGATCAAAAGCCTTCTTTGTTGGAATTAATCCTTTAATTCTAAATCAAATGTCATTTGTTACCGAAAAATTCCCAGGAATATCATTCGATTGTGACTTGGATGGAAGTTATGATGGAATGAATCCAACTGATTTGGATCTAATTGGTATGGCTAAAGTCAAACGAACAGTTTGGGTGAATCTATATCAAGGATCGATTGATTGGTCTTGTTGGTACAAATCTCAGGCGGACGCTGATGCTGCTGCCAGAAACAGTGGATTCGATGAACATCGTGTAGGCAACAAAGCTTGGCCACTTGAGATTGAGGAATGAATGGAGATTGATACCATTGTTGCAGTAGTCATTGCAGCATTTGCTATTATTGTTTGGACGGGTGTTATTATTTTGATCGTTGCCGTATTCTTGAAATGAAGTGTGATCGACCGCCGATAAGTTCAGCTTCACCACTGTACAGTCTTGGGTCCACACTGGCGGGTGGGCAGATAACAGACATGTACCAAAACTGCAATGGATTTTGGTTGTATCGTGTAACACGTCAACACACCAAAAATGGTGTGACTTTTGAAACCCACGAATGGAGAACAGCATGATTCAGGATGGTCCACGTTACAGGGTTGGTCAAATGGTTCACTGTTTTAGCAGAGAAAACAAGCTTCAAATGGGATTTGATTTTGAAGGAGACATACAATCGGTCAACAATACAGGAGATGGAATTGAGTATCGAGTTAGGAATGCTCCAGATATTATTCCCGGAATTCCACTATTAATTTGGGAACATGAAATAGTTGGTTTAACAAGGGACAAAAAATAACATGAAACCAATTGATTTTGTTGTATTCGACGGGGATAGTTCTCCCAACACTCCAGTCTATAAGATTGCCGAAGCTCTCAAAAAAGATATTGTAGTTTGTGGAATGGACGGAGAATATGAAATCCTCAGTTATTATTTCTCGGGAGGACAGTTTTATCTTGATGTTCAGAAGAAAGTAAGACAATGCCGGAAGTAAAATTCGCAGAGCCAATTGTTCACACGGTTGGCGACGTAGAAAATGATGAATACGCCGAGGCATATCTAAACTTTGGTGGGGTCGAAGAAATTGGTGATCGACCTGCCCATTCCCCTATAGCCCCTGAAGCCAGTGGCTATCTTCCCCCTTGTTTCACAAGCTGGAATCAATTAGATGAATATCTGATTGACGTTCGAGAGAAAGGGTTCGTTGTCCGATCAATTGTTTCCCGTTGGAAACCTTCCAATTTCGACGTTCTTACCTGTGAAAATTGGGGGGTAATAGTTGCCCTCAATCGTTGGCAACACAAGGATGATAAGGGTCCGTATAAGTGCCTTAAAGTTCGTTGGTTGGCGGATGCCAAGGAAACTCTGGAATCTCCGGAACAGTTGTTTGTTATCTATCAATGTGACGGATGGAATGTACTAAGTGATACCTTAACACGTCAACGAACCGGACAAATTCGATGAGACAGTATTTTGTTTTTGTTACATCCTCTATTCGAGGAATAAACACTACATATTTTTGTAGTGCCCCGTTTGAATTTGAAAAAGATGGAATAGTTTTTGATCTGACTGGAGAACATATTTGGTTTACTCTTATGGGAGCAATGAATCCATTGATCTTTTGTGAAAGTATTACTGAGCCAACGTATGATCTTTTGAAATTCCAGATTCCCCAAGCAGAATTGTATTGGATAGAAAACAATCAACCCCTTAATGCAAACCATTTAATGGAAGGATAATCATGTATATTTTATTGCACAATGAAGGTAATGAATTTGTTACCTTTAAGGATGAAGAAGACATCCAAGAACAAATAGATGGAGACCTTTCATCATTTTGGGTGAACAACAGTAAATGTTATGTCCTGGGCAATGAAATGAAATTTCGCTGCAAAGTTCCATCTCCCGAATTTAAATTTGTAAAGAAAGTAAAATAATCATGTTCTACAAATTGTTGAATCCTGATTTTGTGGATGTGTGGGTCGGAAGTGGTTGGGAAAACTGGTCTCGCTTTGAAATCAAGCGAATCAAGGGCCACGTATTCCTCCACAAGATTGGTGGTCGGCCAATGCAACCCGAAGCTTACAAGGTTCTCTGTCAACGCCTGGAGAAAGTGTGATGGCCGGTTCATTTTTGGTTTGCCAGTTAGATTTCGGAAAACTTCGACAAGCGGATTCCGGGGATTTCATTCTGGATGAAAAATCCAAGCCACGTTTTGTTTTAATGAGTGAAGAAACCTGTCGTCGAGAAGCTGAAGAATTAGCTAAGAATGCCTTAGAGAAACAGGTATACATTTTTCAGGCTATTGAAGTTATTGAAGCCCGACGACCAGAATTTGTATGTAAAACTGTTACACCGGAGGGGGAAATTGTCCCAAAACGAGGTAATTGATCGAATACTATGTAGTGCTTTGTTTGAAGAATTCTATCCATTTCGTGATATCTTTACACAAAGTAAAGTAGTTGCCGATCCAGAAGACTTACCGGATAATGGTTGCCTTCTCCTTTGGGGAGGGGAAGACATCAGTCCAAGTCTATATGGTGAAAAACCCGGAAGTCGCACAGGTGCATCTGAAATTCTTTCCAAAAGGGATCAGTATGAAGTAGCCCTTGTAATTGCTGCAATTAAAAAAGGGCTGCCAATTATTGGTATTTGCCGGGGCGCACAGTTAATGTGTGCTCTTGCAGGTGGTAAGGTAATCCAGCATGTTAATGGGCATGCTGTGGGAAAAGATCATGAAATATATACTGTTGACCATGAAACTTATTTGACTACATCATTACATCATCAAATGATGTATCCTTTTGATACAAATCACCAAGTGATTGCTTATGCAAACCCCCAATTATCGGAGGTATATCTCGGGGAGGATGATCGACCTATTGATATGCCAGAAGATTTGCATGTTGATGAATGGTTCAAAATTGAACCAGAAATCGTGTGGTTTCCAGATGTAAAATGTCTTGCAATTCAAGGACATCCCGAATTTATGGGGTTTAACAAACCTTTTGTGCAGTATTGTCGTAATCTCGTGGAGGAATATTGTGGCAGTTGAATTTGAAATAACTGAGGAACACAAAAGATATCTTTCAGAAATGGGTGTAAAAGTTAAAAAGTGTTCAACGGACAGATTAATCTCCTTTATTTACGGTTTATATAAGGGAATATTTTCTAATCTCCCAAATGGAACAAAAATAACACGAAACGGTTCGATGCTGGGTACAAACTTTCAATGGGTTGAACCTGGGGGAGAGTATGGAGCAGTAATGATTGGCCAGGTCACGAGTCCTTTTTCTTGTTGTGGGGCTAGTGCTCTCTCCACTTTTTGGTACAATGACAGGAGTGAATCAAAAAGAATTTTTGAAGAACTCTTAAGACTGAAAATTAATCATGTTCCCACTCTCTGTATCTTGGTTAAAGTTCTCGACGACGGACAATGGATTTATCATAAACCGGCCTATGAAATTGTAGCCAAGTACTCGATTCCCGTAAGTGAATTTCGTAATGTACTGTACAATAATCACTTGTTGGAATTACGCATGTTAATCTCAAACTTGGATAAGAAAGATATGATTTTTGATACCACTCCCAAGAAGTTACTCATTCAATGATTACAATTGGTGCTGATCCCGAACTGTTCCTTGTGGACAAAGAAGGAATTTTTAAGTCTGCAATTAACCTCATTGGTGGATCAAAACGATTCCCAAAGATGATTCGAGAGGATGGGTGTGCTCTCCAAGAAGACAATGTAGCAGTTGAATTTAATATACCTCCCTCCAATGATATTGAACGCTTTGTTGAGGCAATCAATTTCAATCTGGCTTCAATAGAGGAATTGGTAAGGGAAAAAGGATTGTCTCTGAGCATTACCGCTAGTGCTCAGTTCGACAAATCTCAATTGAAATCAAAGGCTGCGCGAGAATTTGGGTGTGATCCAGATTACAATGCGTGGACACGCCGGATTAATCCGCGTCCTAAGTCAGCCGACAAATCCCTTCGTAGTGCTGGTGGACACATCCACATCCAAACAATCCACAATCCGTTCCATATGGCTCGGGCAATGGATTTGTTTGTTGGGGTACCTTCCGTACTTATGGATGAAGATGTACGGCGTCGTGAACTCTATGGAAAAGCGGGTGCATGTCGTCCGAAGGATTACCCGGGAGTGGAATATCGTGCTGTGTCCAACTTCTGGTTGAAGTCGGATGAACTCAAACGGTGGGCATTTGATTCAACCCAACGTGCTCATGAGTGGTTGACGGAGCATGGAGAAGAGTTCGATTATCTTGAAGCCGAGTCCGAGCGAATCCAGGAGTGCATTAACACGTCGAATAAACCTCTGGCTGAACAAATCATGAGGGATTATGGTATCTGAAGTTTGGATTGTTGAGGCCGGGCATGACTATGAGGGATCGGATATACTTGGTGTGTTTGACTCCAGAAATAAAGCAGAGGTTTTTGCACAAAAAGTTCCAACTGACCCTGAAAACTGTAATATAAAATTTCCTCATTATTATGATTTCAAGATCGTAAGAAGTTTTAAAGTCACATAATGGCTCAGAACTGGGATCAAATTGGGCGGGATTTTGCCCAAAAGTATTTGAATACATTTATCCGTGCCAAAGTGACCGGTAAATGGGAAGTTGTATTTGTTCAAGAAGTTATTCTCGGCAATCCTCCAGTTTTACTCCTCAAGAATTCAACGTTCGGTGATATCAAATTGAACTATGACACCAACTTTGAATTGTCATTTGAGTTTCCAAAACTCGGTTATTTTCTACACGAAAGACGCGCCGTTATCTTTATGCGGCAATATCTTCGTCAGTTTCGTAAAGGAATACACGTTCATACAACTAATTTTGATTGCCCTTATGCAATGTTTATTATCAGTTGTCAGGCTTATTTAAATGAGGAATTAGTAAAATCAGCTTTTGAATCAAGGAGTTTGTTGTCTCTTAAAAAGGCTTTCCAAAAATTAAAAGATGAAAATCTTCTCAGTGTTCCAGTCACCAATGAAATGGCTTTGGGGATTCATCCGTTCAAAGATACGCTACTGTTATGGTATCTTAGTACGCCTATTGCAGAGTACATTCCTTTGGATGATCGACTCATCCTTCGGGAGAAAGTTTTTACCCAAGAAGTTACGGACTACTTCAGAAATATTGAGGATCAAAATGTCCAGATTATCTGAACTAATAGGAATAGAGTCTCCGAAAAATAACATAACTGCCATTAAGATTCTTAGCAAGTACAAATCTGGTCCTCTGATTATTCATGATGATGAATTTTGTGGCATCGAAATTGAAGTCGAGAATATAACCAAATATCCTGAAGAGTTTAAGGGAATTTGGACTATGAAAGCCGACGGGTCTCTTCGGAACAATGGGCAAGAATTTGTTTCACCTCCCATTCGTGGAGACCAATTGTCCAAGGCTTTGACACTGTTCTATAATTACTTGCAAACTGAGGCAACATTCAGTCCACGCACAAGTATCCATGTTCACCTGAATGTACTCGACAATACTATTGATTTGATCTCTTCGATTATTTTGTTGTATCTTGTCTTCGAGAGATCGTTGTATAGATTTATTGGCCATGATCGGGATAAGTCAGTCTTCTGTGTGCCAATGCAAGACACAGCTAGGGTCGCCAATCTTTTCCACGATTTCAAATTCCAATTGGAGCAACGTGGAGCTATCCAAGGAAACGACACACGGTATACTGGTCTGAATACTGCTTCACTGCATAACTTTGGTACGTTGGAGTTTAGGCAACTTCATGGCACTCGTGATTTGGACTTGGTTTGTAATTGGATTAATCTGTTGACTTCTCTCAAGAAGTATGTACTAAACAACCAGATTAATTTCATCAAGTCCATCCTTGATTTGAATACTAATTCCCAATACTTGCAGTTTGCGGAGTTGGTTTTTGGTTCACAAATAAAGTTGTTTAATCCACTGTATATTCCCGAAGATATGGAGGCGGGAGTACGTGCTGTGAAATTTGGAGTGTTGTCATCTGCATTCAAGAAAGCACTCGTTTCCGAGAAAGCTGTGAATGTCTCAAAGTGGTTGGAAAGTACCAAACAACCAAGTCAACAAGTGAGGTACGAGTTAAGACCCGAAGATGAATTGGTAGAAATTAGACCATTCAGATTCGAGCCCGTCGCGGCGGTTGCGGTACCCCCTGACAGGGCATTGGATAATGCCCAATGGGCCATTCAGGATGCAAATATGCGCAACAATCAGGAAATGGTTGAGGTATTTCAACAATTTGTTGGGAGAAATCGTTAATGTGTGGTATCGTTGGAGTTATTGCCAAAAACAAGGCCGCATTATGGCCTGGAGATTTGACGATTTTTGAAGAGATGTTGATTGTGGATTCCCTTCGTGGGAAGGATTCCACTGGTGTTTTTGCAGTCCTGGGTAATAGCCAAGTGCGAATCACAAAAGCTGCAACCCATCCTCTGAACTTTGTTGGTACAAAACAATGGGAAGACACCCGTAGTATGGCAGTTTCAACCGGACACATTGTTGTCGGGCACAACCGAAAGGCAACTCAAGGAGCTATTACACGAGACAATGCCCATCCATTTGTGGAAGGGAACATCATCCTTGTTCACAATGGGACTATTCCCAACCATAAGAATGACGTAGGTGATGCAGAGGTAGATAGTCATGCAGTGTGCCAAAGCTTTGCCAAAGATGGCTATGAAAAAACTCTGGCAGAATTGGGTGGAGCATGGGCATTAGTTTGGTATGACTTGAATGACAAATGTTTATATGCAGTTCGAAATGACGAACGACCCCTATGTATTATAGAGAGTGAAAAGATATTTGTTCTGGCTTCAGAAGGTTACATGGGTGGTTGGGTTATGGCCAGAAATGCGACGAAGTCTACCAATATGAAGTTGATTCCTCCTCGGGAACTCTACAAATTCCAATGGACTAAGGGAACACTGAATATATCCACTTCCAAACTTCCGGAACGAGTGGTCAAACGAACCCATTGGGAACCGGATATATTTGAAAAACCTTTTGAGAGCGAATTAAAGAGACTAGAAGAAGAAGTTAAACGAGACCTGGAAGTTGAACCCAAGTCGAACATTATTGATCTGACTGCGACCCGTCCAACCAACGAGTTTCAGAAATGGTACAATCATTACCCGAAAGGAACTCATGTTCTCTTTCATCCTGTGAAGGTTCTACAACCAGATGAAGGATGGACAAGATATAAGTTAGAAGGGCAAGTGTACCTTCCTGGCAAACCAATCTTCCAACGAGCTATTTCCATTTGTCCGGCAGAAATGGAATGGGAAGATGTAGTCGATCTTAGTGCCTCTGGACCACTTGTTGGTCGGGTAATAAATATTGCCCGAAAGCCGAGTGATGGTATTGTAATGCATGTCACCGAGTTGCAGACTGATACGATGGTTCCAATTTGGAACAATGCCGACATTCCAATGTTTGAGTGGAGATATATTTGTGAACATGAAAAATGTACTAAGTGTGGGGAACGGCTGAATATTAATATGTCAAAGTTCACATCAATCACACCCACTAGAGTAGTGTGTGATACGTGTGTTACGAAGAACTTCAACAAGATGCCTAAGGAGATGCAGGATGCCTTCGAGTCGTCTGGTATTGTTACCATATAATTTAGGTAGCCATGCTGCTAGAGTTCTGGCAAACCAACTTACAGTTGAACTAGGGAACAAGGTTAGGCGAGTTCGGCCAAATGGAAACTATCGGCCTACTCCACGCTCATTGATTGTCAATTACGGAAGTAGTCAGTGGCCTGTTTGGACACCACTGAGTCGGGTATGGTTGAACAAACCACCTACTGTAGCAGTTGCATCTAACAAACTTAGCGCCTTTAGGCGTTTTACACAGGAGAATGTAGCATGTCCAGAGTGGACTCAGGATGGTACCGTCGCCAATACTTGGCTGACCTCCGGAAATGTAGTAGTCTGTCGGAATTTATTGAATTCGCATGGTGGTCGGGGTATCATATTGGTGCAGAGTCCAGAGGACGAGCTACCGAGGGTGCCTTTATATGTGAAATACAAAAAGAAGCGGAAAGAATTCAGGGTACATGTCTTCAACGGACAAGTGATTGATGTCCAAGAGAAACGCAAACAAAAGGATTTCGATGGAGAAGTGGATAGCTTTATTCGTAACCATGACAATGGTTGGGTGTTTTGCCGGGATAATGTTGTCAAACCAGATAACATTGATGATCTTACTGTTCGTGCTTGCAGGTCTCTTGGTTTGGATTTTGGAGCAGTGGACATCATATGGAATTCCTTGGAAAATAAATGTTATGTGCTGGAAGTTAACACAGCTCCTGGTTTGGAAGGCACGACGTTGACAAATTACACTAATGCAATTCTTCAATGGATGAGAAATCAATAATGAGAGATTGGTCGTTTATTTGGGGTGTCGAAGGAGTGGTTAGGTGGTCGAAACCTGCTGTTGACCATGTTCTGGAAAATAATCCTCCACCAAAAGGAATCTCCATTGATTATGGTGATGCTGGTGGAATGCGAGTTGGTGGAGAGTTTGGATCATTGCATCTAACTACTTTGGAAGGTAATTGTGGAGTTGCAGTAGCACATTATGTGCTGGGGAAAGAACCAATTTTATGGGATTGGGTTGAAGATGTCTGTAGAAAGTCCCCATATAATTATCTGATGGTAGGCCACGTAAGACCAGAATGGATAGATTTCTTTGAAGGTAGGGGATACAAGAGAGTACTTGATTTCTTATCTAAACGAAGCGATAACTATTGTGTTATTCTGGCAAAGGAATTATGAAAACCCTTCATACCAATGACGGTCTTTTCCAAATTACTGTCTTTGAAGATATAAGGGTAGCCAGGATTTATCTGACCAAAGAAGGTCGATCATCCCTTGGGGAGATTATTACTATGGTTCCCCGATTAAATGAAGGTCGAGTAGTTAAACCAGATCAACCTATTTTTTCATTGGAAACCACACGAGCTTTGAAATGTCTGGTATCTCCAGTTGGGGGACATATTGTGAGAATTAATCCACTTGTGGACCAAAATCCAAATGACATTACTTCCGAAGATTGTATTATGGAACTTCATCCAATTAATGGATGGTCGTCATGCATTGTGTAGCATGTGATGGACTCCTGACCGATTATGAGACATCCCTTAAAAATGCTAGTACAGACGAGTATACTGACATGTGTTTACGTTGTCTTCGGGATATTGATTGCGATTTGGTGGTTTACTCACTTCACGATGAAAACGGGGAAGAGGACTTTGGCGGCCCGAATCAAAAAGATTAAATGCCCGAATTGTCACAAGAAAATTGATCCAAATAAGAAAGCATTTGACAAGGAGTTTTTGGATTGTAATCGAGGTCGCGGGTGTGGATTGCGTCTTGTTAATCGGGACAAATTGGCGGATAACGAGCAAACTCCGGTGTTATTCCTGCCAAAACAGGTGGAAACAAGGAAACCTGTTTCAGTTGTGGAAGAAGGTCCACAGATAACTGTGAAGTTCGACGATCCACTGGTTATACATGTGTTTGATTCCAAGACAAAACAGGTAATAAATGAATGATCAACTACATCATCGAGAGCGTTGTCCGCGTTGTGCGGCGGGTGGTCGGGATACATCCCGCGATAATCTTGCTGTGTATAATGATGGTCACAAACATTGCTATAGTTGTGGCCTTACTATATTTGCGAGTGTACGAGATCAACTTAAACAACATGTTGTAGTGGATTCCCGGAATATTTCTCTTCCGGTGGATGTGACCGAAGACATCGACTTCGTGGCACTTCAATGGTTATCAAGCTATGACATCACATGGAATGAAGTAAAAGAATTTCGGTTAAAATGGTCTCCTAGTCGACAGATGTTGATCTTTCCAGTTTATGGGATAAAAGAGCAATTGTTGGTTTGGCAAGGACGATCATTTGGACCCGAAAAGTTGTATCCAAAGTATTTTAGCATGGGAAACATCCATGATGTCTTGACAACTTTTGATCAGAAGTTGACGAAACGCCCCAAAGATGGTATAATACTTGTAGAGGACATGATTTCTGCCATCAAGGTATCACGTCAGTATCGGGTGATGCCTTTATTTGGGTCCAATGTAACACGACCACAACTTCATAGGATGAATTTCCTAGGGGATACGCTTTTCTTTTGGCTGGATTATGACAAGGCAAAGGAATCAATGGCTCTCGCATTAAAGGCTCGTCAACAGGGATTTAATACTGGCGTAATAATTACGGAAGAAGACCCGAAAGACTACACGGATGAAGAAATAAACAACTTTGTGGAGGCTGTTATTTGACAGATAAAATCTATAATCAAAAATACTATCAATTGCATAAAGAAGAAATGAATAAACGCTCTAAGGAATGGGCTAAAATAAACAAAACTAAAGCTGTACAAAGAAGTAAGGAGTGGAAATTAAATCATCCAGAAGCCTGGATGTTATGCCAAGCCAAGAGTAGAGCAAAACGTTACGGTTTTGAATTTAATATTGATATAACTGATGTTATCATACCCGAAGTATGCCCTTATTTTGGATTTAAATTAGAAAAAGGAACTAATAAAAACAGCGACAACTCTCCATCATTGGATCGCATTGATAATACTAAGGGATATATTAAAGGAAATGTTGAAGTAATTAGTTATTTAGCTAATAGATTAAAAAACAATGCCACATCGGAGCAATTGGTGATGTTTGCCAACGCTATTCTTAGGAAAATAAAACTTGCACCAACTCCCTGAACATGGTATAATATTAAAGATGATTTTGAATCCTCAAATATATATAAAATATATATCCTATATTAATCTTAATTATGTCAGGGAAACATACCCTGACATCTACGTTGTCTTTGAAGTACTCAGGTCTTTTCGAGAAAAGTATCCGGAGTCTTCGTCTTTGGAGGATTTTCATGCGCATTACTTGTCTACCAAAAATCCAACCGAAGTTGAGAGAACCACATTTGAAAATATATTCAAAAGTATCTCGGAGAGTAAGGTGGCCGATGAGGTCATACATGCTCTTCTTGGGTCCATGGCACGAAAAGTTACTCTGCACCAAATGGCTATTACGGCGTTTGATTCTATCAACGATTCCTCCAAAATTAAAGATTTGGTGCAACTCGGGAAACTCCTTGCGGAAGGGAAAGATGAGACTTTATCTGAACCGGAATGGGAACCTGTAACCGATGATCTTGAAGAACTTTATAATGAAGCTATTAGGATACAAGGCTTACGTTGGCCTCTTGCGTCTCTTAATAGAAGTCTTGGGAGTCTTAGACGAGGCGATTTCGGATTCGTGTTCGCTCGTCCCGAAACTGGCAAGACCACATTTCTATGCCATACGGTCACACATATGGCAGGTCAGACTCAAGCTCCTATTGTATGGTTTAACAACGAGGAGCAGGGGACCAAGGTCATGCTTCGCAACTATCAAGCTGCCCTTGGACTCGGACTTGAACAGTTATTTTCGGGTCATAAGAAACACAAGGACGCTTTTCTAAAGGCTACAAAGGGAAACATTAAACTCTATGATAACGCGATTATCAGTCGTTCGGACGTGGAAAGAATATGTTCGGAGATTTCGCCAGCCCTCATCGTCTTCGACCAAATCGATAAAATTGGAGGATTTCAGGCCGACAGGGAAGACCTTAAACTTGGATCAATATATCAGTGGGCTAGAGAGCTTGCAAAAACTTACGCTCCTGTTATCGGAATATGCCAAGCAGACGGATCAGGAGAAGGACAAAAATGGCTCACAATGGCTAATGTCGCAAATGCAAAAACATCTAAACAAGCTGAAGCAGATTGGATACTTGGAATTGGTCGACAAAACGATGTCGGATTTGAATTCGTACGACACTTTCATGTCTCAAAAAATAAATTAATTGGAGATGAAGACAGTGATCCAGAAATGCGTCACGGAAAGTGGGATGTTATCATTAAACCTACGATTGCACGCTATCAAGATGTCATCGACTACTCACAGGTGAACTAATGGAAACCCAACGTCTGAAGTCTATATTAAATGATCCACGGGTTGACAAGATTAAGGTGTGTATTGCTTTATCTTCCCCTGGTGAAGACCCTGAATTAATCTTTGAAGAAGATTTTAATGACTGTGTGTTGAGGTCAGATGGGACACTAGAGATTTGGCACAATAAAGGTTGGGAGATTTAGCATGAAACCCGCGACGGAATACAAGACTCTGAAATCTCTGGAAGCCGATTTGAAGAAAGAAAAGATTCGCCTCAACCACAGATACAATTACAGTCTGGAAAGAATGGCTGAAAATAAACCTGATACACCATATGATGCTTACAGAATAAATGATGGGGAATTATCGTTTGACAGGGAACAAAGTCAGTTTAGTTGTGCTATCAACGAAATCGGATCATTTTGTCATAACGATAACCTTTCAAAATATTGGCCGTATCTCTTTCGAGGATATCAGTTGAATAGTAGAAAGAAGGAAGACTTCGTGCGGTGTAGTGTTTCCGAGAGACAGGAAGGTTGCGATGAAATTATTGATGCACTAATCGAAGTCGGGTTTATCCCAACTGGTCGGGTACGAAGCAATCACGGAAGGTATTACATCTACATGTTGGAGTGGCAGAAATGAGTGGATTCCGACAGTACATGCACATCGAGAAGTTTGGTAACACAGAGGTCGAGGGGATTGAACTCGGGCAAGTCTATGTCTTTCCAAAACTAGATGGGACTAATGCATCAACATGGTTAATTAATGGCACAGAATATTATCTTGGTTTTGGGAGTCGAACCCGTCATTTGGCAAATAGCGACAATGCTGGTTTTGCTACTTGGGGAAATAAACATGATGGTTTAAATCAATTTCACACCAAACACAGGTATTTGAGACTCTATGGGGAATGGCTGGTTCCACACACCTTTAAAGGCTATCGAGAGGATGCTTGGAGACGATTCTATGTCTTCGACGTGTACGATGATACCTCCGAGATGTATCTTCCATACGACGTGTATAAACCTCTCCTAGACGAGTTTGGTCTCGACTATATACCACCCCTGGCAACCGTCAAGAATGGGCGCTATGAGCATTTTATGGAGTTCCTGGCTAAGAATAGATACCTGTGTCCGGATGAAGGGGACCCCGGCGAGGGGATTGTTATTAAGAACTACGACTTTTACAATAAGTTTGGGGATCAAGTGTGGGCGAAGCTAATCCGGCAGGAGTTTAAGGATGAACACCACAAAGTAATGGGTGCCCCGGACATCAATACAGGTCTACTTAATGAGGACCGGATTGTACAATCAGTTGTCTCCACTCATTTGGTTGACAAGACAATTGAAAAAATCAAGGAATCAAAGGGTGGTTGGTCTTCTAAGAACATTCCCGAACTTTTTGAACGAGTTTTCTATGATGTGGTCAAGGAAGAACTATGGGATCAGTGGAAAGAACTTAAATTTGGAACGATCAATGGTAAAACTCTGAAAGCCCTTACGATTCAAAAAATCAAACAACTTAAGCCGGAGTTATTTTGACCAAGTTTAATCGTCCAAATTACTACGTGGTAATCACATACAAGCACTGTGCATACAATTACGAACTCTGGTCTTGGCGATCCGGCGGAAAGGTAGCCGGAGACCTAACCAAAGAGGAAGCATACAAATTGGAGGACGATATGAATGAAGCCGACAAGAAGTACAACCCGCTGAGTTTTGAATAATGAAAATAGCTAATGCTAATAACAAGTATTGTTGGTTTAAATTTGGTCATTGGCTAACTGAACGGGCCTATTATTATTGGTGGGATAGATATGAACCAATTGAGGATGAACTATGAAATTTATTGATCCACCTTCTGGTTGGAAGTACGGATTCCCGAAAGTTATTCCAAAAGATGCAGATGATTTAAGAAAATGGTTACTTGAAGAAGGTTATCCACAATGGGAAATTGATTCTTATGGTGAATACTTTTATTGTAGATTTTGGGAGACCCCGGACGAATGATTTTCTTTACATCTGATACCCACTTTAATCACAGTAATATCATCAAGTACTGTGGGCGTCCTTTTGCCGACTGCAATCACATGGAGGAAGGTCTAATTGAGAGATGGAATGAAGTCGTTAAGCCGGAAGATGATGTGTATCATCTTGGCGACTTTGCTTTTTGTGGGACTAACAAGGCACTTGAAATACTTCACCAACTTAATGGACGTATTTTTCTGATCCGTGGGAATCACGATAATTTCTCACAGGAAGTACGGGATCAGTTCGAGTGGGTCAAAGACTACTATCGTCTAACTGTCAAGAACTTCTTCGGAGGGAAAACTGAATACAATGCTCGGATTGTTCTCTGTCATTATCCAATCGAGTCTTGGGATGGAATGTCGCATGGCTCTTGGCACCTTCATGGCCACTGTCATGGATCGCTTAAAAGGAATAACCTGGGAAAACGTCTTGACGTTGGCGTTGATTGTCACCATTATTATCCCTTGTCTTTCCTTGAGGTTTATGATATAATGGCTTCTAGAAATTTTCAGACAACTGATGGGCATGGGAATGATGATAATTCATTTAATGGGAAACAATTTATGAAAGAAGAATTTCTTCCTGAAAGGGACTTTTAATGCCTACTCTTCTGATTATTCGTGGTGCTCCTGGAAGTGGTAAGAGTACTATTGCTGATGCTTTAGTTGATCATGGATTGTTTGACTTTTGGTTTGAAGCAGATGTATGGATGACAGATTTGGATGGGAATTACAAGTTTAATCATTACAGACTCAAAGAATGTCATGATGAATGTTTTAAAGCCGTTGCCAAATCGTTAGCTAATGGTTGGAATACTATTGTTTCCAATACCAATCTTGAACAGTGGCAGTTTGAAAGATATGTAAAGTTGGCTGACGAGAAGGGATATAGTCTTCAATTTATGATCCTGGACTCACCAGACTTTATCAATCAACATGGAGTAACTCAAGAGAAAGTGGTCAGAATGAAGAATAAACTTTTAGATGATGTCAAGAAAAATGATACTTTTGGGTACAGATGATTTATAATTCAAAAGACGAACTAATAAAAGATTTACTACGTCAATTTTTTTATTACCTGGATATTGAGGAAGAGTCTGATAATGGGAATAAATTTCATCCTAATTATCTTCGATCTTGTCGAGCAATAGACTCGCAACATTTACATGAGCTCTTGGGCCAACTTAAACAACTAGCGTCAAAGTAGATGTCAGCAGTCGTCTTTGACGTAGAAACCTCAATCTTTCAGAAAGGAAACCCCTTTGCCAAACGAAACCAACTCTGTTACGTGGGTGCCTATCCCGAAGGAGGCTCTATTCTCATTGGCACTCCAGCTATCCTACCTCACATCGAGCGCCTCATTATTCCTGAGTCCACACTGGTTGGATTCAATCTCAAGTTCGATTTACATTGGCGCAGACGAGCAGGGGCTGATCCGAGTAGTGTGCGAAGAGTTTGGGATTGTCAACTTGCCCACTTTCTGCTCACTGGTCAGAGAGAAGTATACCCAAGCCTTGAAGGAGTCTGCCAGTACTATGGACTCTCTGGAAAAGACCCCACAATTGAACGAGATTTTTGGTCTAAAGGAATAGATACACTTGACATACCACCCGAACTCATGTTATACTATTTGTCAATTGATTTACTTAGGACAATGGAGGTTTACCAGAAACAGCGGGAACATTTCCAAGAGTACCCTAAACTATATCGACTGTTTCAGGTGTCCTGCCAAGACTTGCTTGTTCTGGCCGAGATGGAGTGGAATGGTCTAAAGCTGGACGTAGAAAAATGCCAGGAGGAATCAACCAAAGTACATGACGAATTACAACAAATCGAGACAAAACTCAGAGGGGTTTATCCACACGTCCCTGTTAATTTTGATTCTCCCGATCACCTTTCTGTTTTTCTTTATGGTGGGGTTATTCGGGTGGATCGTCGGGAAGTTATTGGAGTTTATAAATCTGGTCAGAAACTTGGGAAGCCGCGGAACAAGGTTATAAAGGATGAATTCATTCTTCCAAGAATGTACCAACCTATCGAGAAAAGTGAACTCAAAAAAGAAGGGTATTATTCAACGGATGAAACACTTATTCGACAACTACGTGGTCCAAAAGGAATCCTTGAGCTGCTACTTCGTCGAAGTGAATTAACCAAGTTATTGGACTACTATGAAGGACTTCCGGAGTTAATAGAGAAAATGGATTGGGAACCAGGAATGTTACATGGTCAGTTTAATCAAGTTGTTGCGGCTACAGGTCGATTGTCAGCATCACGACCTAATCAGCAGAACATCGCTGGTGATGTTAAACATATTATTGTGAGTAGATACAATGATGCATAATATATGGTTAAAAAGTCATGATGAAGATATAAGAAATGCAATACGAAACTGTAATAATCAATCTGATGTCAATACAATTACTGATCTTTGGATGCTTGCTTGTAGACTATCTAAGGAGGATGAAAAACGTCATTCACTAGAAGAATATGAGGCATGTCTATGGAGTAGTATGCAGATATGACTAATGATCGTTATTTCCAATTAATGAACGACTTGAATGAGAGATTAACACAACAAGAAATAGAAGAGGGTTGGCATTTTTGTCCAGATTGGGACGGTCTTTTGATTCATGAATCACATCCAGAATTTGAATGTTGTACTTGTAATGGAAAAGACCCTAAATATGATTAGACTTGAGGGAACAAAAGTATATTATGAGAATGGAGTTTACATTGGTGATATTTTTGCAAAGGAAGATGGATTCTATGATTTCTGGCCTGCTTTGGACAAAGCAGGTTATTGGTCATCATACCTTTTAAAAGCTTTAGCAGAACAATTAGAGGCTATGAATGCTCCATATCAAAAGGAAATAGATGACTATCTTGAGGCTGAATCCAAAAAAGAGGAAGAAGACAGGCATGCACCTTATGCTGATTGGTAATGTTTTTATCAGGTGACGCAAAAGGTCTTGAGTGGATATGTGTCAATTGGTTGGCACAGGATCAGGTAGGAATGCAGGAGATTCTCTCGGGGGTAGACCAACACGCTCTTAATCAAGAACGTTTTGGCCTTCCAACCCGGGTGATAGCTAAAGTCTTTGTCTTCCGTTTAATCTACGGAGGCATGGAATACAGCTATGCACACGATCCTGACTTCCAATCTGTGTCAACTTCTCCAAAGTTCTGGCGAGAAGTGATCGACCTATTCTATGACAAGTACCAAGGCATTGCAAAATACCATGATCGGCTTATGCAGGAGGCTACCAGTACTGGCCGGATTGTTATGCCAACTGGTCGGTTCTATGACTTTAAACCTTATCTCAATAAACGTGGTGAACCACAATGGCCCCGTACCAAGATATTGAATTATCCTGTGCAGGGCCTTGCGGCCGACCTTATGACTATTATGCGTGTATCCTTTAGGAGACGACTTGACAATCTTGATAAAGCTGTTAGAGATTGCATTATGCTTGTCAGTACTGTGCATGACTCCGTGGTGGTGGATATCTTGGACAGAACGTTGGAAGAGTTGGTACGCTCAATTCTTGTCTCTGTTTTTGATGATCTTCCTAGTAATTTCCAGCGGATATTTAATATTGACTTTAATCTTCCATTAAGAGTTGAGATTACAATTGGTCCAAATCTTAAGGATATGACTTGAAGTTAATCATTGCAGGAAGTAGGAGTTTAATTGAGAAAGAAGATCAAATATTTAACTATCTTAATTCATCGAGAATGATTCCTATTGAGGATATTGACGAAATTGTTTGTGGTTTAGCAAAAGGACCCGATTTGATTGGAAAACGCTGGGCAAATGCTTATAAAATACCTACAGTGGATTTTCCTGCCGATTGGATTAAGTATGGAAAGTCCGCAGGTGTTATCCGTAATAAAGTAATGGCCCAATATGCCGATCAAGCACTCATATTTTGGGACGGAAAATCAAGAGGTTCACTTAATATGGCTGATGAGATGTTAAAACTCAAAAAATTTGTCGAAATTATTAGTATGTCTTGACATTTAACCAATAATAGGATATAATATTAGGTATGAATAAATTCACATGGACGACAGAAGTATTAATGGAATTGTGGGATTTGAAGACCCGAGAAAACAAGACCTTGACTGATCTGGTCAATTTCATTTTCTCCAAGTATGGTAAGCAGTACACTCAAGCACGTATTAGTCAGGTGCTTAAACAATATAAGGAATCACTGAATGCAAATTGAAATCATTAAGGTTGAAGTAACTTCCAAAGGGAAGTATCGTCAGGCTAATGTGGCCTACAAAGGCCCCAATGGTAAAGTTGAAGGAAAGCAACTTGTCAGCTTTGTTTACAAGGATGTCTTCGAGAAGTTGTCTAACGCCAGTCCGGGCGACGTATTCGACGTAAAATCCGAAAAGGTTCTGAATGAAAAAGACCAAAAAGAGTACTGGCAGTGGACGGAAGCAGTTCTCGGAGGAAAGTCTGCTGGAAGTGATTCGGGAGTTCAAGGACAAACGTCTGTTTCTAAAACCCCGGTTCGTAGTTCTTACGAAACGCCGGAAGAACGAGCAGCCAGACAAGTCTACATCGTCCGGCAATCAAGTCTGAGCACGGCAGTTGAGTTGGTTAAAGCTACTTATCCAAAAGGTGTTCCAACCGATTTCTCGACTGATGCAATTATTGAGTTGGCTAAAAAGTTTGAGGATTATGTCTTCGCCAAAGAGGATGACGAAGTCGAAGTTCTGTGAAAGCTTTAATTGATGCGGATATTGTTGCGTGGAGGGCAGCGGGGTCACTCAAAGAGGATGATCCCACTGATCTGGCTTTTTATCGTACTGATCGAATCATGGAAGACCTGTTGCATGAGGTTGGGACAGACGAGTATGAGGCTTTTCTCAGTGGGTCAACGAACTTTAGATACGATCTATATCCGGCTTACAAAGCCAATCGTGATAGACCCCGTCCACCGTCCCTCCAGCCGACCCGTGAATATCTGGTCACAACTTGGAATGCGGTGGTCTGTGACGGGATCGAAGCTGACGATGCATTGGGAAAGGCTCAAGAAGCCACTACAATAATTTGTTCAATTGATAAGGACTTGCTACAGATTCCGGGATTTCATTACAACTTTGTAAAAAAGGAATTCCAGACTGTATCCTTGGAGGATTCATATCGAAACTTCTACAAGCAGTGCCTTCTCGGTGATCGGTCTGATAATGTGCCCGGATTTGACGGGATGGCTAGACAAAAGCCGACCAAACTAATTCAGTCTTGGTTCAACGAACTTGATTCCATGTCTGACCCAATTGAAATGTTTGAGTTTGTTCGGGAAAGATTTGTAGATGACAACAACTTGCTCCTAACTGGTCGATTACTATACATTCAACGGTCTGACAACGACATGTGGAAGTTTCCAACTGATGGCTTATAAATCAAAATTTGAGGCAACGGTTGCCAAAGCACTCGGAAAGAAAGCTAAGTATGAGGCCGAGGTAATCCATTTTGTTCAACCTGAAAAGGAACGGTTCTATCGTCCTGACTTCAAACTTAAAGATGGTGTGTTTATTGAAGCAAAAGGATTGTTTTCAAGAGAAGACCGGGCAAAGCATATCTGGATCAGGGAACAGCATCCGGAACTTACGATCTATATGTTGTTTATGAATGCCTTCAAAACTCTGGACAAACGATCCAAGACAACTTACGCAGATTGGTGTGAGTCTAATGGAATCGAATGGGCGGATTTTAAAATGGGCATTCCAAAACATTGGGTACAATAATGAAAATATCTAAAACACTTGAACTTAATGGGGAGGGTGTTCAATTTGAGGGTGAATTAAGTGAAGCCGAATTGGACATGGTAATCGGAATTGGTCTGAACTATTTACTTCAAAAAGGACTTCTACCTTTTAAATCTGTAAATCCAGAGGACATGGCCTCTCATGTAGATTACACGGAGACTCAACAATAACTATTCCAGTTAAAACTAATTATTGGAAAACTTATAAACGTCCTCCCGAATATTTTATAAAACAGAGAGAAGCCCAACGTCGTAGACGTGCTAAGAATCCAGAACGTGTTCGAGAAATTGGACGATACCATGAACGAAAACGTAGGTTTAAAAGATATGGTATTACGGAAGATGATTATAATTCGTTATGGAAATCTCAAAATGAAAGTTGTGCAATTTGTGGTATTACTTCTGTGGATAAAAAAAGATTTTGGCATGTAGATCATTGTCATACCACTAATAAAGTACGGGGAATTCTTTGTAGTCATTGTAACCTACTTTTGGGAAATGCAAAAGACAATAAAGATACTCTTCAAAAAGCAATAAATTATTTGGAGAATAATCATTAAACATTTAGTTATACCCGATACCCAGGTAAAAGAAGGTGTACCATTAGATCATTTGTCTTGGGCAGGCCGATTTGCGGCTGCCAAGAAGCCTGATGTAATTGTACACATAGGAGATTTTGCTGACATGCCTTCACTTGGAATTTATGATGTTGGCAAGAAAGCTTTTGAAGGACGGAGATATAAGGCTGATATTGAGGTTGCCCAAAAAGCAATGGATATGTTTATGTCTCCTATTTGGGAAGAGCAGGACCGTCTCCGCCGGAATAAGGAAAAGATTTGGAAACCCCGGATGGTGATGTGTCTTGGCAATCATGAGGACCGGATTGACAGGTGTATTGAAGCCGATCCAAAGATGGAAGGTGTAATTTCAACAAAGGACCTAGGTTATGAAGATCGCGGTTGGGAAGTTATTCCATATCTTGAGCCTATTTCTATTGACGGTGTTATGTACTGCCATTATTTTACATCTGGTGTTTTAGGTAAGCCTGTTACCAGTTCTAACGCTTTACTTGTCAAGAAACATCAATCTTGTGTAATGGGACATGTCCAGGGTCGGCAGATTAGTTTCGCCACTCGGGCAGACGGTACTCAGATCACTGGACTATTTGTGGGTGGATTCTACCAGCATGATGAAGACTATCTCAAGGCGCAAGGCAATGCCAAACAGTGGCATGGTCTGTGGATGCTTCACGAAGTTGACAATGGGGCCTTTGACGAGATGCCAATTAGTATTGCTTTTTTGAAAGAACGTTATGGCCCTTGATTTAACATTGGATTCTTGAGAAAAATATGGACAAAATTGAGGAGTCTTATGATTTTGGACCAGGGAAATATCCAAAAATTGAAAAGGACCCAAATGGACTCGATCTCAAAACACCTGGGGCTAAGGCAGATTCCGGCAAGCCAGCGGTTTTACAAGGTTTACTACAGTATTTTCCACGTGCTCTTCGTGAAATTGCAACAGTTTCAACGATTGGGGCGAAGAAGTATTCATGGCGTGGATGGGAATCGGTTCCTGATGGAATTAATCGCTATGGTGATGCATTGGGTAGACACTTACTTGCAGCGGCCATTGAAGGTCCGTATGATGCTGATACAGGTTTGCTACATGATTCCCAAGTGGCGTGGAATGCGTTAGCCAGATTGGAACTAATCCTTAGAGAGAAAGAAAAGAATGTTCCCCCGGCATCTAGTAATAGCATATAGTCATGTTTTCTTCTACAGTGCTATATTGGGTACATATGGCTGGCTTATTGACAACACTCATTATGTTACTGTTGCCGCTATCCTCAGTGTGGGTGGGTGTATGTTGCGTCTTAGCGGTCTATACTGGCCTGATGTTATGGAAAGGATTCTAACAAAACATGTTGCCTAATTGGTTTATGTGGATGCAGGTGGTGGTCTGTTGGATTGCTGCCGTTGGTTTGCTCTGGAACAAGAACTGGTGGTTCGCTTGGGTTTGGATTTGTTACGGTCTTGCTAATATTGGTTTTGCAATGGGAACAAGATGAAAAAAACAGATTCTAGTAGATATATGGGTTTTGGAGATGCACCAATTAAACAGGAAGGGCACGTTGGATTTTATGACTCTGAAGGATCATATAGGTCATTACCTTCTGATGAATACATCAAAGAGTATGGAGAAATAATTAAGTCTAATTATACTTATGTCGAAAGACGCATTCCACTAGAATTAGTGGACAATGTTCATAGATATATAGATGAACTTCTTAGAACTAATGGTTTTCCAGAGGATTTTTAATGCCTTACATTAAATCAGAAAGACGTATTGAAATTAACCCTAGATATGATGATGAACAGGTATATCGCTATGGATCACGAGCACGAACAGCAGGTGAACTAAATTACCAATTTACAGAAATTATAAAAGAATATTGGGAATGTTCTGGAAACTATCAAGGGATAAATGATATAATCGGTGCCCTCGAAGGTGCCAAACTTGAGTTTTACCGCAGGATTGCTGCACCCTACGAAGATATCAAGATTCAAGAAAACGGAGATGTGTATTAAATGAGTTATCGTGATGAATTAATCCAGTGTGCTGCTGTATGTATAGCAGCCCTTCAAGATCATTTTGAGGGAACTACTGTCTTACATTGTAATAACTCTGAATTGGATAAGACTCAAGTCTCTATTTTTGAGGCGATTTCGGACGAAAGATTAAGACAAGAAGGTAAATGGGGTGCTAGACACCATACTCCAGAGAAATGGTTTGTAATTCTTGGAGAAGAAGTAGGAGAAGTTGGACGTGCTATTTTAGAAAAGGATATGAATTGAAGATTTACACGGCTGCAACATTCTCTGAGCAACAACGTATTCGTCATCATAAGGAAACGTTGATTCAACTCGGACACACCGTTCTCTCAAGCTGGTTAGAAGAGCAACTCAAGCCGGAAGGTATGTCCCAGGAAATCTTTGAGAAGAAGATGGCCATGAAGGACTTACAGGAAGTTAATGCCGCCGATTGTGTGATCCTTGACGTAGCTAACCCGTCCAAGACTGCTGGAAAGATGGTCGAAACTGGATTCGCTCTGGCGAAGCACAAGTTGCTTTATACTGTTGGATCGAAACCTGAGCATGCTATCTTTCTGTCCCTGGCGGACGGACACTTTGAGGATTGGGACCAACTCTTCGACCACTTCCGGTCTGTCCACTCAAATGTTGTAGAGGAAGAGGTTCCATTCTGATGAGAGTCCACCTGATACATGGTATCCATACTAGCCAACCGGGTGGGACAATTGCCAAACTGGAACCATTCTTTAAGTTCGTGGGATTTGAGACAGTTGTCCATAACTATGGATATGCCTATGCTCTGACTGCCAGGATAATTAACCCTTTCAGGGCTATTCGGCTGGCAACCAAAATTGATGATGGCGATATCCTGGTCGGACACTCCAATGGGTGTACTCTGGCGTGGACTATAGCCAACAAGTATCGAAAGAATCTTGGTCTAGTCTATATCAATCCAGCCCTCGACGATGACGCTGAAAGCGACGCAAGGTGGGTTAATGTGTACTACAATGGTGGAGATGAGGTTGTCCACTGGTCTAAACTCCTTCTAGCCCACCCTTGGGGAGAAATGGGGCGAGTAGGATACACCGGTGTGGAAGACGATGATGTTTGGAATGTAGATTGTGGTTCTGATGCATACAATCTATTTAAAGTGTGGGGACATAGCGAACTCTTTCAGGAGCCAGCTATTAGTTATTGGGGTAATCGTATTGTTGCAGATGTAATGGCGCGGGAAGGAATGAAGGAGTAATGATGATCACTTTCGAGGAAACATGTGAACGCCTCAAGAGGCTTGATGAAATTACTCTTCTGGAGGTTCTTAACATATCTTCGGAAGAGATTGTGGATAGATTTAGGGATTTAATCGAGGATAAAATTGAAGAACTCGCAACGGAATTTGAAGACGAGGAATCCATTGATCAGTGAATTACTTGGAAATCGTCAATACCGCCATCGTGCGGAGAAAACTAAAAAAGTGAGACTACGTGAACAAGAAGAAGTCGAAGCCAAAAAAGAAATTAGAGAAGCCTTTAAAGAAGATAGCTTGGATTAGATGGAAGGACCATACAGCTACAGCCCATGCATGGACCCCTCATGAGGAAATTACAAAAGGTGTACTAATTTGTGAGACAGTTGGGTTTGTTTTGGACGAAGATAATGAAGTACTTCGTCTAGCCCTGAGTGGTGATAGTCAAGGTAACTATTCAAATGTTATGAAGATTATTAAATCTTGTATTGTTAAACGGAAGATCATGAAGTGACCACCATAGTCGCTAATCTTGAATATATGGTCTCAGACAGTCGTGTATCCATAGCGGAGAAAGGATTTGCTTACCCTGCTACTAAAATTGTCAAAAGTAATGGAATTGTATTTGGAGCCAGCGGTGAAGGCGGTGATTGCTCCGCTTTTCTTGAATGGGGACGCAAGGGGTTTAAAGAAAAAGACCAGCCGAAATGGAAAACCCCACATTACTCAGAAGATGAAATAGTGGGGTTAATTCTAAAACCAGATGGTCTTTACATTTGGACTCAAGGTGGACCCGAGGCCGAGAAGATTAATGCCGACTTCTTTGCAATTGGCTCCGGAGGTAAGGCTGCCAGAGTAGCGCTTATGTTGGGGACTACATTAGAAGAAGCAGTTGAATATGCATGCAAGGTTGACGAAGTATTTAGTGCGCCTCCATTGCAAGTTCTTCGATTAGTTTCTTAAGAGCATTTACGCGGTTTAACCAACCCTTTCGGTAGACATTCATTTTAGGATTGCGGGCACATAAGTCCAAATAATATTGTGTCCGCTTTTCTAAAAATCTATACACATCCACACTATCCTTGAGCCATTTCTTGGCTCGACTTACTCCGCAATTAACGGCTGTATCTAGGACAGCGATTGCCATATCATTAGGCAAATTCCCACACCCGCTAGCGTCCCAGTACTTTCGTTTATAAACGGCAATAGCCTCAACTTTAGTAAGTTTTTTAATCTCAACATCCCCATCTCCATCTCCATCAATATCGACTTTGTGGTCAATTAGACCATCCTGCCGATCTGTTATGCCCAAGTTAGTCTCACCACCTGGGTCTCGTTTATCAAAAATATAACCTCCCTCCCATTGGAGGACAAAGTTTATACCTACTGTAAAAGCATCCATTATCTAAAATAATCCTTTACAAACATAAGTGCTGTAAACAAGGCACTTACAATAAATACCACCCCACCCACAAAGCCTTTATAGCGGGCTAATTCGTTTTCAATTCGATCAACTCGTTCTTCCAACTTATCTATTTCGTTCATAATCCATTCTCCGTTTAGCTTTGTATGGGTTAGATGGTGCTTGATCAAGAACTTTTTCTTTTGGTGTCGAAAATGGTCCTTCGTCATATTCTTTAATCTTTTGATTAAAAGTAATCCCTGCCTGCCCATGATTGTCTGAGAGTTCAGCATATTTCTTTGCCAGAGCTTCTCGTCTCCAAGGTGCATGTTTGGCTTGATCAAGAATGCGTGCTTGAGCACGTTCACGAAACTGTTCTCCAAGTTCAAATTGACGATTGGAGATTTGTTCACGAGCTTCTTTTAATGATCGACCTCCTAAAAGGCGCGCTCTTTTATCTGCTTCATCCCGTGGGAATCCACCTTTTTCGGGAGACATAATATTGGGAGATAATCTATCTTTACCCTGCACCAGATTCTCAACTGGTCCTTTGGCAATATTAGGTAGATTTATATAAACTGCCTGCAAGGCTGTCTGTTCACTTGGGTTAGTAATGGCCGATGCAACTGCACCAATCCTATTGCCTACGTCTTTGGTATAAGGGAATACCGTCCCGGCACCCATCTCAGGGAGAGCCTTGGCCTGACTGAATCGACTAGACAGATCAAGGTTAGTTAAATTGGAAACTCCACCAAATGTAATTTCGTCTGGAAGATTCTTAAGCATAAATCCCATTGTAGTTGGGATTGGCTTAGTCATACCTGGGATGTATGGTAACACAAAATCATTGAGTGCTGTGATAGCATTGTCAATATCCTCCCGGAAATGTACACCACTTAAGCCTGAAAACAGCATCGTGCCACCTGCCGTAGCCAATAGAGCAGCAGCAGCGGCTTTACGGGTTGTGTTATCCTTAATTTCCTTACCAGTCTTGCCATCAAAAAGCCGTGGGGCTTCTTTACTATGTTCGACGAACCCAAGGAGTTGTCCATAGTTGTTATGCTTGAAAGCCGTCAAGGTAGACATAGCTTCCCCGATAACATTTAATTGTTGATAAATTAGTGGCCTCTCATGGATACGATAATCTGTCATAGACATATTGGTAAGGTTAAGAGCAGTCTCATAAAGATGTGGACCAACTTCCATACCACTAAGGCGAAGGAAGTGAGCATATCCAAGATAAGCATAACGTCGTGTATACTCTTCAACTACTCTAAGTGGTAGAGAAGCCACATCTCGCATACCACCAAGAACTCGTGTCATAGTCTCAGGACGAATATCGTCCAGCATATGGGGGATAAGAGCTTGATTCTCTTCCGCCCATTTAAAGGCATCCCGACCAAACTCGGTCATAAATTGTTTGTGGACAAGCATGGACATATCAGCACCAGCAAGGGCACCAGCCAAAGCCGGATTACCTTGGGCACCCTTAGTTCTCATGTATCCCATCCAAGCTGGCATCATTTGGAGAGGTTGGGCTATCTGAACACCCATAAATGTAGGAGTCGTCAGATAAGACAATGTCAGGGCAGATTTAACCATACGGGTTGCATCCCGTGTATGGGTTGCACCCACACCAGACCAATTAGACACATCGGCAACAATCTGGTCAATGGCCTTACTCGTAGCCGTTCCCTGGCGGGACACAGTCCTCCAATACAGATCAACATACTTCATAAGTTCTGGACGCTGACTACGGAGTTCACTAGACCCAAGAATATCTTTAAGTTTAATAGCAGCACGCTGCATCTCAATCCAATCAGAAGCCTGTTCAAAATACTGAAGTGTATTTTCAAACATATCTCGTGAATTCTCACGAGCCGATTTAAGTGGATCAAATCCCTTGGCACCCTCAATTCCAACTTTCTTCTTAGGCATCAAGTGTTTGCGGACACCCGCATATTCATATGGACCTTCTAATAACATCTGTTTTTTTAATTCAGCAATAGTCTGAAAAAGTGGATCATCCTTTCCAACCATATCTTCCAGAGCACTAAAGACTCGGTTTTGTTCCCGAAGTTCCAGACGACTAATTGGACGATAACGAACTTGTTCGACTACGAACTCAGGACCATTAAATCGACCAAGTAATTTAGACCGAGCAATCTCGGCACTGATTCGGTCATTACGTCCAAATCTTCCGACCATTTCTAAATGGGAAGTTCCGTCCTCACGTATATGTTTACGGAAGACATTAATCTGGAAGTCACCCGCAAAGGTTCCCGGAAGCCAATTGTCTCGTTTAGTTATATCTTTCTTAAATCCTAGTTCATGACGAACTTGATTCATATCCTCTAAGTACTGGTCTCGGAGTTCACCAAGGCGTTTAACAACAGCAACTTCACGAGGATTGAGATTAGATATATTAAGTTCTCCTGGTTTACCTTCCATCTCAATCAGAACTTTACCCACCCTCTCAGGAGTATCAAGTTTGTTAATAAGAGATTTGAGACCTGTCTTTTCATCAAGGAGACGTTCGTGTTTAAGTCGGTTAGCCCTGATCTTGGCACGATTAACTTCCTGGGCAAGATACTGTACAACTGTATTCTTCTTACCAAAAGCTGTAAGAGAAGCTCCGGGTGTGATACCACGACCTAAAGGGTTAGTTAACCATTTTGGAAGACTACCATAACCCATTAATTTAAAGTTTAAATCGGGTTCGCTGAGTCCTTTTTGGATAATTTCTTCAGGCGTTAGATTTTCGATTGGTTCAATGTATTCCAATGCCTTTTTAAGCCCTGGTACAGCCTGTACAACCTCTCTTTGGGAGACCTCAGTAGATTGGGGTGTCACCTGTTCCTGCTCGGCCATAATGGCCTTATAGATGACTTTGGCTCGATCTCTCATTGGTTCAGGAAGGTTATCCTTAAACCGTTTAAAATCTTCAGAATTAAAGTCAACTGAACCCCGTTCCCTTTGACCAAATCGAGACATACCTAAAATGGGTGCCTTGGGTTGGGATTTAATTTGATTGATTCGGTCCATGTAACTTTGGGCACGTTTAAGTCCTTCTCGTGCTGCATTAAGTTCTGGAACAAGTACCTTTAAATCTGTTTCTCTGCCTTCCTTCTTAGCATTAATGACTTGGCGAAGCAAGTGATCTATATCTGCTAAAGCAGTTTGAAGTTGTCGTTGACCAATATTAGCTCTGGCTTCTAGTGGTATCTCTTTTCCACGAAAGATTCCTTTCAGGAATACATCTGGATCGAGTGCCCCACCTTCTTTCTTCCCAATTCCGCCGAGTTTAGATTGTTCTCCAACGAAGGCACGATACATATCATCCCAGGGACCAACCTCAGTCGGCAGTTTGGCTCTGGCAAAGTCGCTGAATGCATTTCCGGAAGGTGATGGATATGACCCTGACTTCTCAATTGGAAGTTTGGTTTCCGTTGGTCCAAGTTCTTTGGACCCACCCTCATAGAGTGGGCGTGCAAAAGCATCACTTGGTTTATCAATTCCGAGTTGACGCATTCCAGCAGCAAACTCTTCCTTTAAAACCGCCAATTGTTCAGGCATGTCTTTAAGTCGTTCGGCTTCCATACGAAAGTTGTCAATTGCTTCCTTTATGGCAGGTTGTTCGAGCACTTCCTGCCGAAGTGGGAAATCACGGGTTTCAACAGACCGAGATTGTTCTTCTGCCTTCCGAACTTGTTCAATTTCCATTTGGAGGGTTTCACGAGGACGTGGTTCAACTGTCTCCGGGCCACGCATATCTGGAGTCCAACCACGTTCGGCAGATAGTCTGGCGGATTGATCTGCCATACTTTGGCGCATGGCTTGTTCTTGCATCATTCCCTCTAAATCCATTGGAGGTGGAGTCATAGGACGTTCAAGTACGCCAGATTGCGGACCACGACCAGCCATCTCAGGAACATCCATAGGAGCATACTCTTCGGGAACAGGAGTTCTTTCAACTGGAACTAAATCAAGATTGGATGAAGGTGGAATACGTGCTTTTCGTCCAGCTTGGAGTTCCGCTTCGGTAATAGGTTTACCACCAGTCTTGCCTTTAAATGGCAGACCAAGCATTGCTGCATCAAATGCCATTTCATACATTGAACGGGCTTTAGCTTCGCCACGAAGAAGTGCTGGATCAAGGGGTTTATTTATGTCTTGAGCCAGATCAGCAGACCCAATTGAACCTGTAAGTTCTTTGGGAATCTCATACATTAATTCACCAAGTTTTTCAGTCGCCTTTTTAGAGGCATCCGTCTGGAGAGTTTCAAATGGGAATCCAATTCGTTTCTGGATCTGATCGGAAACTTCATTTAGAGGTTTTCCGCCTGCTAATTCAGCGAGTCCTTCAATGCCTGCGGCTGGCGCTCGTCCAACTGCCACTGCTCCCCGAAGAGGAAGGGATGCACCGGCATAAATCTTTCCAAGTATATCTTTGGTAACTTCACCACCAATATCTTGGTTAGTTTGGGTTGGGATTAAATCCAGTTGTTTAACTGGTATTAGATCAAGTGGCATTACGGAACTTCTCCAACTGTAAATTCTTCATTTCCAACTTTTACTTTATCACCTTTTTTAAGAAGACCAGATTTAATAGCGGCCCGTGCCTCATCTTTTGACGAGAACATTCGAGTCTGAGTTGGTGTACCTGGTTCAAGGGTTTCAATGCCAGGGGGTTTGGGCACTGCTCCAGGTTGTAGACCTGTCACAGCAGCACCATAACCAATTGTTGCACCAGCTTGAGCTTGACGTAAGGCAATAGCAGATTGTTCGGAATATTGAAGGAGACGTTTTTCCCAATCCTTTGCTTCGCCCTTGGCAACTTTGGTGCGAAGAAGTTGAATTTGTTGGTCTACTTTAAGTAATTCACGTTTAAGTTCTGCTTTGTCTTTTTCAATGGCCTTTCGACTACGATCCATTACATCGGCACTATATCGGTGAGCAGATGCAGTTTCCTTGGCGACGGCGAGTGTACCTTCATTACGAAGTTTTCCTGTAGCCATTTCACGAATATATGTTGGATCAACCTCTGCAAATTGTTTTAGGAGTTCGGAAGCCCGTTGTGGATTCTTGGATAAAACTATACCAATGTCTTCCTTTGGATTAAGTTTGGAGGATACAGATAAAGGTAATGGGCCATTTCCAGTATAACCGGGAGTTGCTTCAGCTTCACCTTGTAATGCCACAGCTTTCTTCAGACCATTGAGAATTGTTTTAAGTTCGTCTTCTGACTTACCCTGGACATTCTTGGCAATTGTAGACGCTACATCGGATTCCATTGTTGCCTCAGTTTTTTGATTCTGAAGCATAATTGATTGAAGATCAGCTTGAGCACGAGGAAGAGCAGTGAATTGATTCTTTTGAGCAAGACCAATATCGCCAAGTCTGCGGGCTTCCCTCACAGGAGAACTCAAATTATAATCTTGAAACTCAGCTTGCTTCTTTGCCAAATCAGTGGCTTGTCCTGATTTGAACATGTCCATCAATTGATTGTAGTTTCCTCGATCTTGACCATAAAGCATTCCAGAAGAAAGTGGCCCAGGTGTCCACGTATTCTTTGGATTAAATGCAGCGGGATTAAAATAGTCCATTATTATATCCAATTATTTAGATCAGGGTTTGTATAATCAGAAGTCCATGTATTGTTGTCTGTTAGACCTCCACTATTACTAGTTCCACCATTAGAAGTCAACCAATTGAGTGCTTGATTAAGTACACTGTCACCTTGACCATTATTATTGGTTAGATTACCAAAAGAGTTAGCCAGAGTATTAAGACCAGTTGAAGCCAGATTTGTAAGTGGTCCCATAGCTTGTGCTGGATTGAATTGGGAACCAGCAAGATTTCCGGCAACATTTACCAGATTTCCGGCCATATTGGCACCACTAATAAGATTCTGTTGTCCAGGTATGACATACTGAGCCATTGTATCCCTAAGAGTCTTGGCTACTTGTTCTTGTGTATTACCTGAATAATTATATCCTTGAGAAGCTAACTTCTTTTGTGTCTCGGTTGAAGCATAATCTCCAACACCTTTAAGCCAACTTTGATTTGTCCAAAAGTTTGGATCGTTTAATCCTTTATAAGCGAGACTATTGTATTGAGCAGCATTATCAACAGCACTCTGGACAATTGGAAAATACTTTGAACGTTCGTCTGCAAAAGGATCACTACGTTTAAGTAAATCTTGATACATCTTTTCATATTGATTAGCCAACGAGACACCAATAGCCGTATCACCAAGACCAGTTATAAGGTTACCAAGATTAGAACCATTATTATTACTACTTCCTGGATTAAAAATAGAATTAGGAAGAGAACCTGGACCTGGCGGTGTAACCGATGTACCAGGAGATGTTACCGGAGGTGTGACAGGTGGAGTAACCGGAGGGGTAACCGGAGGACCACCAGGAACACCAGTTGTAGGGTATAATGTAGTTGTAGATGGTCCAGCCATTGTCGTTACTGCTGTAGAAAGTAATGAATTAGCTGTTGCTGCTGGAACTCCATATGTAGTTGTCATAGCATTGAGCAATTCTGCTTGTGTAGCTCCCGCGTCCAAACTATCAACCAACATTGCAGACCATTGTTCGGCTGTATATCCACCGAGTCCAACTGTACTTCCACCTCCTGCAACAGCAGCATTAGCTATAGTTCCAAGTTCTCCTGCACCCGTTGCAGCCGTACCACCAAACTCCGAAGCTAGATTGGTCCACCAAGCATCACCTGCTCCAGCACTTACACCAGCACCAGCCCCACCGGCTGCTGCACTAGCAGCAATGCCACCAAGAGCCATACCAACAAGTGGAACACCCCACTTTGTCATGAAATCTTCTTTTGCAGTATAGGCTCTACCTGTGTCAACTAATTGGCCATTGACAATATTTCCAGCATTTCCATTGGCCAATGGAATTTGTGTTTCAACCATGCCATAATTTTCAGGTTGTGGACCAAAATCAGCATTCCACGGAGCATAACCTGCATTTGACATAAGCGTCTTGGTTTTTGGATCAATACTAACACCACTTCCAGGAGACCGAAGAGCATCATTATAAAAATCTACAGCGGATTGTCCAGTATTAATCCAACCTGGAGCTAATGCTGGACTTGAATTTGTAGTGGGAGAGTTTGTATTATTATTGTTTCCCAATTGAGGATTATTAACTGCTTGAGCAGCAACTTGGCGTTGTTTGTTAGCTTCATTTAAATATGCCTGAACTTGTGGGATTGTAAATCCAAGTGCTTCAGCTAGTTGAGAATCAGTAACTCGATACTGATCTACCAACTCTCCCATTTTAATTTTGTCATTACCAAATTGTTGAAATGCATTTTGGATTTGTTGTGCAGTTGGCATATTTAATCCTTACAAGAGTTCCCAAGCATTATTACCATTACTTATAAATATCCAGGATGCCCACTGAGTTGTTGTTGTAACAGTAGCACTTCCTTGAATTGTATCACTACCACTTATTCCAACTGTGAGTGTATTACCAGATGCATCAATTTTCTTCACCACAATTTGACGACCATCTCTACCTTTAGCGAGTGGGAGTGTGACTGTGAATCCAGCACTGGTTACATTACATCGTACATAAAATATATTCTCTGCGACAGTATAAGTGGTCGTCTGCGTTGTGATACCTGTTCGCCGGGAAATCCATTGGAAAACTGATTGTTCCCAATTTTCTGATCCAGGACGTTGTACCAAATCAGACATTAATGCATTCCCTGACGAAGATGTAATCCAAATCCCTCAAGACGGAGTGGCATAGAATTAGTTTGGGAGATATAAAATGATCTCCGTCTAAAACTCCCGAGACCAGTTATATATGTTCTAACACCACTTAAATCGACTGTACGCGCGGTAGACGTAGTCGTGTAATCATCGTCAGACCATTGAATTGAGATATTATTAGTGGAACTATATCGATCACTGAATATATCAAGTCGATCTAAAAATTTTCGATTGTTATTATTAGCATCAAATTTAAGAGTCTGAATGGTTACAGTATAATCAGTGCCAGCATCTTGAAAGACGTATGCAACCGGATTGATAAGATAAACTTTGCCAGATGTGCTGGCAGCGCTAACAGCATAAAGATAACGAACTCCAGTACCAATACCTGCCATACGATGCCACAACATTGTTGTACTAGTCCACTCACACCAAAGATCAGTTTCAAGACCATAAACATATGATTTTTGATCTGCAACTGATACAATCATTACATATGTTTTACCAACCAATGAGAATACATTGAGGTATAATTGGGTTGGATCAGTACCCGCCAAGATAGCATCAATAAGTGGATCACTAATTCGTTTAGGACGAAGACCGTCAAGAATATATACCCCTATTGTTGATTCAGAGGTTGTGCCAATCCAGGCAAGAGTGTCCCCCATTTCAGCATAACAAAACTTATTAATACAACCAATATTAATGGTTGCTTGGGTAATACGTTGAAGTGGTGAACCTGTAGCATTTCCAACGTCTTCAAAAAACTCAATGGATTCTTGATTAAATCCAACAATATATCCTTTGTATCGAGCGAGACCAATCCCCAAGTCAGGTTTCATATTTGTGGAAAGCCAACTTGTAGATGTCCATGCACTAAGACTATTTATATCACTATTATAAATTCGACCGGAAGTCGTCATTATATAAGTATAACCATTAAGGTGAACAAAACCACCGGTAATAGTTTGACCAGCTACATTCCCAGGGAAATCACCATCAGTTATCTGAGTAAGCGCTCCAGCATCAGGATAAAAATAAGCTGTATTACTATCAGTTGCAAATCCCAAATTAGCTGTCGTGCCAATCAATGTTTCACTGATAAAGTCAACTCGTCCAGTTGTACTTCCGAGACTACTTGTTCCATTATAGATGGTGCTATTACTTTCCCCAAAAGCGCTTATAACATCAGTGCCCGCACTTCGACCTGCCCACACGTGAATTGCACTTCCTACATTCCCAGATGAAGGAGTTGTGTTTACTGCAAATCCAGGACGTTTTGTAAGATAAAATCGTGTATTACCTGTTGCTTCATTTGTAACTTTTTCAGGAAGAACATTAATAAAATGTTGATCTTTTGTTGTGGAAATAGTTTTACCAATAATCATTGTGCCAATTACACCAATACCAATTACTCCTGAAGCAGCACTGGACGTAGTTGAGGTATCAATAAGTCGAGATTGACTTGTACCAATAATTGGTACACGTATTACATCCCATTTTTGGAGATCAAGAGGCATTAATTTATCTCAAAGGTAATTTGACCTTGAACATCAGTTGTGTCACCTCCGGAACCAAAATTACCTCCAGCCATAAGTTTAATTCCAATAGTTGTACCACTAGCTGTAACAGTTGCATAACCAATTACACCAGTGGTATTGTCATCAATCCAAACTGCATTACTTACTGTTTTAGTTGCAGTTTTGGAGGCTGGAATTACTATTTGTAAAGTAGTATTTGGTGTTCCACCGACAGTAGTATTGACAAGTGTAAATACTACAGTCATACGTTTCCCATCAATGGTATAAGCATATGTTGTAACATCGCCCGCGGCAACTGTCCATGTCATACTGCCATTAGCTGTAAAATCACCAGCAGAAAATGCAGGGGTAATCCAACGTCCAGAGTTTTGTGGATTTATGAGATTAAATTGTGTCCCGTCATACATAATATAAGCGGGCACATTAATAATTATTTCGCTTGCATTTAATGCAGCCCCATAAGCAAATATATTCTTTACTCCAAGGGCTGATGCACCACTTTGAGTTATATTAATAGTTGTGGCACCAGTATTAGTTGCAGCAGGTATAAATCTGAATAACTGTCCGGCTGCGTATGCTGTCATACTAGCTGGTCCCGTTGCTGTAATAGTATTAGTTCCGGCTGGACTAGTTAAATATGAATAGACTGCTGTATCTGCATCGTCAAACCATGTTTCAGCAGAAAGTGTAGTTCCACCAACAAAATTAGTTGTAGCCATTAACATCTACCTTCTGGTTGAATATAAAATGATTGTTCTGGTGTGCCATTAGATAAAGCAAGACCAGTATAATATTGGGAAAGCATAATATTGCTTTTACGTTCTTCAATAGAAAGGCCAGCTTTTGGACCCAATAGAACTGCCAGTTCCAACATAAGTGCCAGATACCATTCTTGCGGAAAATCGGGTGTATCACTGGATGCATCAAAATCTTCAAAAGGACGATGAAAGGTAATACTAAAAATTTCATCAGTAGTAGCCATTCGTGGATAAATATAAAAATCTGTCGTAGATAATTGCACATCTACCATATATTGATTTGGGGTAGATGCTACAGTTCGTTCTCCAAGATCATAATATTCCTGGCTGGAGATTGCATTGATTGGACGACTTACATCTGTATCCACATTTTCAATATTGACCTGAAGAATCCGAAGTGGTTTAGTAATCCTATTTCCAGTTTGATAAACAAAGATTCGAGCACCAGAAGCGCATCCAACTGTAAGGGCATCTGTAAGTGTCACGACCAATCCAGCAGGAGCACCATTTACGGTTGTCCATTGAATCGTATTGTCTGTACACCAAATACCAATATTATAGCCATTAGAAATTCCTGTTACTGACGTAAGGGTTACAGTCGAACCCGCCGCTGCTGTGGCAGCCGTAGTAGTTGTTGTAACATAACTTGTTACAGCCTGAGTTGATCCGCCAAGACTAATAGATGATGCACCTGTAAAAGGAAGAATGTATCCACGTTTAAGTGCCCACGCTGGCATACCATCAGCCATCCTAGCCTTAACAATCATATTAAGTAAAAGAGCTGCTTCAGTAGTTTGGGCTGAACTAGGTGTATCACCCTCTCCAAGAGTACCAACATGTTGGTAGGCAGCCAGAATTAAGTCATCACGGGAAACACTAAAATTAACCGAACCAGAAGTAGCCATTAATATGATGTCCAGGGTGGGAATTTTTTGCGTAATTCAGGACTATAGTCCATTCTATCTTGTACACTTCTCGATTCTATTTCAAGAGGATTGTTTTGGAACTTCTCCCAGGCTTTTTGATACTGTTGTGGTGTTCCAGCATTATTAAATAAATATTGTAGTTCTTCTGAAGTATAACGATATTTGGGATTAATCTTCAGATTTTCTCGTTTTTGAGCATCATGATTAGTTTCATGCAGCAGAGTTGACCGTAAATCTTGGGGCTGACCAGTTAGAACCATTGATGGATCACTCGGATAATATAGACCAGAACTTGGGCCACTTCGCCTTTCATTTACTTGTACTGGCACTTTCGATGCATCAGGGTAGGCTTTGAAGTACTCTGGATGATCAAGTACATCCCCAAGAGTCTTGCCTGGACCTTTATACTTGGCTTTGCTATCATCTATCTCAAATTGCCAAGAACCATGTGCTCCTCGAAACCATCCAGTTTTATCCCAAATTTCCTGACGGTCTAATCCATTCATTTCCATTATCTTAGCTTGGATCAACATATTATAGTCTGCTGTCTCAGCATTAGGACCACCATAAAGTGCAAGCATTAATGGAAGCATAAAATTAAGGAGTTGCATCGTCAGTAAATGATCCACTAGGAATAGTTGATTCCACACGTGTATTATAAGTTACATCAAGATATGTAATATCGGGTTCAGGACTTGACCATGGAATGGCTTGTTCAGGACTAGGTGCTTTGATCAAATCAAGTGGATGACGTGGTTCCCAATCATCACGACACACCATTACTCCATCCCATCGTCTTTTGAGTTCGCCGGATTTATAGTGAAATCCACAAACTGGACATACTACATTCCAATCACCAGATTTATAATAATTGCTCATAATAAATTATTTCTTATCGTGTTAAAATAATACAATTAATAGAAGTTAGAGGTTGCTGCCAAATCCGCACGTTCTTGACAGCGCCGAAGAAAGGCGAGGATTGTGGTGCATCGTCTCCTATGCGAATCGTGGTCAATCCCGTCGGGAGTGTAATTCCCGCTGCCGCAGTTCCGGCCGTGCCGTTGACAAATCCATTGGAACTTGTCGCGTCAGCGCTCATGGCCGACTTGAACGACACGCCATTGGCAATATTCACCGGTCGCGTTGCCAGTTGTTGCACACCTCCGGAGGCGATATACGCGCCAAAAGAGGTATTGGCATTGTTGCGGTACAACTGATAACGGTTGTTGTCGCTGCCGTCATTCACGTTCAGCATGACTTGGTAAACGCCAGTACCTGCGCCGATATAGCCCTCTGCATAGCATGCGAAAGCGGTGGTAGAGATATTTCCTGTGATTGTAATGGTGAGACTATCCACAGCCTTGCTGACGTTCACCGGGATCGGCGTCGGGTTGGCGAAGCTCGCGGCTTCAATGGTGTTGAAATCGACCTCAATTGCATCCAGATTAGTATCGATTTTAAAACCAACAATTGGATTCGCCTGAGTACGTGTGACCTGAAATAATTGATAAGTTGTGGTAAGTGTAAGGGCGGTCCAATTTGTACCACCGTTATCAGTCATACTAACTGTGCCTGTACCAGTTTTGCGACGTACCCAAACACTATATGTACGTGCGGCAGAACCTAAAACTGTAGTAAAAAGGATAGTATTTGTTGCACTAACAGCACCAGCAGTAAGTGATGTTCCTGCACTTGCAACTCCATCTAAACCAGTGGCACTTCCAACAGTCATCGTTGCCCCAACTACCCAACCAACATCAGTCATAGTTCGCCGGATCGCGGCGGTTGTGCCGAGCACATCTGCGCGTGCACCTTCAGCCCAATAACCAAACGGTCCATTCGCATCAGCGTAAGACGAATTTGCGTTCGTGATCGCAGCGCCAGTGGCCTCGGTGACGACATTCGAGGCAACCGTGTTTCCGTTCAATGTTTTGAAATATTTAACACCATCAACTCCTGCACCGTGGTATGGAGCAGAAACGACTCCAATTGAAACATATTCAGATGGATTTTGATTAGATTGGCCAGTAACATTTTCAAGTAATAGATTGTTTGCTGCCATGGTCGTACAAGTAGCAACTATATCCCCAGCACCAGTAATCGTTAATGTTTTTGATGTTCTGTTTGTAGCATTTGCTGTAAGTGTTCCAGTTGATCCAGTTGCAGTGCCGGTGAATGTGATAACTGCTGTTCCAGTAGACTCAGCACCCATACTGAATATATAAGTTCCAACTGCTACTGTTATAGTCTTGGCAGCCGATACAGCCAGTGATGCACTCCCTGTTCCCGCTGCTGGAATTAAATTATAAACTCGCCTCGCCCCTTGAAACCGCACCTCTCCAGAGAGTACCAGCCTTGCTATACTTTCCCAGTCAAAGACGTAGGCAGTAGATGCGCGGGTGAAGGTAGGACTACCTACTCCACGTTGTGGGACAATAGTTGTTTGAAGTTGTGCTTCAAATCCGTTGATAGGTATAACTGGCATTTCAAAAACTGCCATAATATTTTTACCTATAACACTTGGTTTAAGGATTTTTGGAAAAAGATTGCCAACTTCAAGCATATTAATCTTTCAGTCTGACAACCATTGTGATAGAGTAAGTTGCACCACTAACAGCACCATTAGTTGTAAGGGTTACATCACCTTCAGTAGCACTTCCAGGAACCTGGGGATGTTTAAGTCCACCAACGGCTACCCATGTAGCAATACCATTGCCGGGAGCGAGCATAATGATTTCATCATCTGTTCCATCATCCCAAAAGAGTCGAACACTGGCAAATCCCTGAATTGACCATTGGATTTCTTCAATTATGATGTAAGTGGGGACATCTCCATTTGGTCCAGTTAAAGTAGACCTATCAATTTTGACTACAGTAGATTCACCAGTACCATCAGAGATATTGGTAAACATATAAACTTTCTTACGAGTGCCACTAAAAACTGTTTTGGTATCAACTGTATCCGCCATTTAAATCTCCTAACTGTTAATTGCCACGAGTTATCGTTGATTAATTACTTCCATTAATTGTTGTATTTTTGAATTGTATTTTTGATAAAATACATCATTATCTTGCTGTTGTTTGTTCACTTTCTCATAGAATAACTGAGTCTCTTTCTGACGGTTTGTTAAACTTTCTTGTTCAGCCAGAAGTTTTGTATTCGACTGATTAAGTCTAGTTTGTCTCTCAAGCAACTTAGAATTCTCTGTAGATTTGGTTGTCTCCCATACCTCTTTATCTTTATTAAGTTGAGTATGTTCTTTCTTAAGTTGACTAAGAAAATTTTCTTTTTCCTTTAAAAAATCTTCTTTTAATTTATCAACTTCCTCTTGTTTAACTTTAATTTGATCAAGAGTTGCAGTCATCCATTGTTGATCTGCCAATTCTTTTGTTGCTTTTTGTAATTCTTCTAATCGCTTACGATAAAGTTCTTCATTCTTCAAAATATCCATTACTGCTAATAGATCAAGTCCACTTGGATTAGTCATCTAAATCCTTTCATCCCCCGAAGGGGATATGTCCTTTATGCGACATCAGTTCCCTTAGCTACACCCATATCAATGATATTAGCTGCCAGAGCACCGTGGGTTAAAACCAGAACTGCACTGTTATCAGCAGTTGTGACATCTGCATAACCGAATACACCACCACCAAGAATATAAACCTGACCATTTAAGGTCGCAGTTGCAATAGCACCCGTCGGGGCCACACTAGATGTAATCCCTTGGGCGGTATAAAACATACAATTCTTAAATAATACAAAACGATCAATAGACGTAATAGAAACCGCTTTAAATGTAGAAGCACTCGTATAACTAGAAATCATACAATCTTCAAAAACTGTCCGGGCCGCACTAGTAATATCAACCTCATAAACAGAGGTCGCCCGAATAATTGTATCAAGTCCTATATAATTGTGCTTGAAGAAGTTCTCACTACCTGTTACCTTTAGAGACGGATTATCGGTTGTATCCATAGTAGCATGACCAGCACCACTAAGTTGACAATCCTCGACTCGATTCCGTTGACCTGAAACCAAAGTCGCAATCTTAGAGGTTGCATCATTTACACCATGAAATATCTCAATACCACGAATAAAGCAATTATCCGCCGATAAGGTAAACAGATTGTCTACGTTTGTAGCAGTACTTAATTGGGCAATCCTGGAACGCTGACCGATAAACGGCTTAGCCCCAAGACCAATCAAATGCACACCATCCTTAGCCCAATCCAAAGCAGCACTTTGATAATCCGTTGTACTGGCTGCCGTATTACTTTCGGCAATCATGTACACCACATCACCTTTATCTGCTGTAGCCAAAGTTTGAGCCTTAGCCAAAGTCTTCAGAGCCATCGCTGGAGATTTACCACTATTCCCATCCGAACCTGTAGACGGACGAACAAAGAAAACTTGTCCTGCCGCCATAAATTCATTAATGGGTACACCACCACGTAAAAATTGATCAGTAAATACACTCATTGTTATTCTCCTACACCAGAAAACCCAGGGGAGTTTCCATCAACCAGTTCGACAATCTGGCCTGAATTCTGGCGAAATATTTTGTCGAAATTTGTTCTATAAGCCTCTGAAGGAGCAGGACTCCTAATACCCCGATAAGAGTACAAGAAGTCCTGATCATCATTCGCTTTCTCAGCGATAGATTGCATTACGCACCTTTATTTTTTGATCATTTAACAACACATAATTTGCTTTTTCTTGTTTAATAATAAGAATTGGCAACAATTGTTTTAAGAGTTGTCTAGCTTTATCACCACTTAATCTCCAATCCCAGCAATCTTTAGTGGCATTTTTCGATCTTTTAGGACCTAAAATAGAACCACCATAAATTGTAGTAATTAGTTCAAGTAAGGGTTTATAGGTATTTGTAATTTGAATTTGAGGATAATATTTTCTATATTTTCCTTTATTAGAAGGACATAATCTAATATGTCCCTCTCCATCTACAAGACCAGCTAAATAATCAATATTCATTAATCAGGCACCTTGAGACGCATAAATTGCCTTTGGATCGGTCCAACCCCAACTATCACGGAAAGAGGCGATGTACTTGGCATTAAATGTATCGGTATCGTTGTCCATCTCAAACTTGTCAGCCCAACGAGTAAAGTGCTTCATACCATGTTTAACATTAGTACGAAGGAACCATGCATCGGTATCTGTCAAATAGTGATTAACCACGACTTCAGGCACGAGACCTAAAAGTTTAACTGCATTTGGATTGTTGTTAAGAGTATCCGGTTGCTTGTCAGCACGAAGGATACGAGTTACATCAAACCAAAGATTAACAGGAATAATCAACGATTTCGGCAGAACTGCAATCCGAAGTCCTCGATCATTTGTCCAGTTTGCAATATCAATAACAGCCTGTTCAAGAGCAGCCTCACTGAAGTCAACAGCAGAACTAGGCACGTTAGACCAAGTTCCACCAGCAACGTTCGGGTGAGAACTTACTGCAAGAATAGAACCATCACCACCGGTAAAACCAGAGGTAAAGGCATTGTTATAGACATTAGCACCCAAGATTTCCTTGGTTTGTTGTAAGCTAAAGGCCAAATCTTCAGCCTTCTTCTTGCCAACAATACCATATTGGTCATCCTCATAAGCTTCACGAGAAATCATCATACCCAACGCGTAAACAGCGTGAGTATAACGAGTTGTGAAACCCTGTCTTGCTGTATCGTAACTGACTGTAGCACCTTCAGTTTTCTTAACAGCTAATCCATAACCACTCAGACCAACATCTTCTTCAAAGTTTCGATCACTGTCATAACTTTCAAAAAGTTGAGGCCATTCAGGTTTGTATTTCGTTTGTTCTGCACCATACCAAGCATTAACACCCGGCCACATTGCTTTAGCATAGGAGGAAACAGTAATAAGAGCCATAAATTATTCTCCCTATTAAGTAGCCGTTTGTCCGCCCATGTAGTAATGTTGATTGATCATGACATGAAGTTTCTGATAAGCGGCACCAGAAGCATTGTCAGGCCTATCCACAATACCCACGATCTTCAGGGGCAGAGAATTAGTCGTAGTAGGTGTAGTTGTACCTGTAGTCATTCCGGAAGCTCCAGTAGTCGTACTACCCGCTGTGGCCATAAAACCACAGTTATTACCAATTAAAGTCTTGGTAGTCGGAGTAGTAGCTCCATCTTCAACTTCAAAAATCAAATCAGGTGCATCTGCCACAAGTGCATATCGTTTCGTTGAAGCCACTCGGTATTGTGGGGTATTAAGTGCTGTTGGATCAATAACGAATCCAACCACAACTCCGAGAGCTAAACCAGATGTAACTTCACCACTTGTACCATGACGGACACAAGTAGGGTAAACATCTGTTGCGGTTCCACTGTCAGCCTTGACTAAATCACCAATCATCGTTGCAGTACCATCGCCTACAACTATTTCATAGATATTAGCTTGGCCATTCCAAGGAGAACCATTCAAGTGTTTCACGGGTCTAAACCCATTAATACGAGAAGTGTTTGCCATTTAAATTCCTTTTATAAAAATTCATAAGGTGGCAAACTACTGTTAAATTACTTTTCTAGGCGACTTGAAATGTCGACCTTACCGTAGTCTGCACCATTGGAAGTGGGGTCTTTTAGGGCTTCCTCGCGTGCTCGAACTTCCGCTTGTTTTTCGAGTTGTCGTTCTTCGAATAACTCTTTACGGATTTTCATCACCACACCTTTATCTCCTCGTCCAAGACTCACCGTAACGGGTGTCCCAGGAGATTTAGAGGGTGCGCCAGCGCGTTTATCCCCAACTTCTGCCACTGTATCAACTTCATAACCTAAATCCATTAATCGTTCAACTCGATCATCAATGTCGTTTACAACTCTGTAAACATAATTCGGGTCTTGGTTTTTCACATTTAACCGATTCCGAGTACCATTAATAGACGAGCGTTTTGGAGTTCTCTGTTTTTCCATTAGTTCAGTCCTCTCACTTTTTTAATTTCAGCTTTATATTGTTCTTCAGTCAATGCTCCGGCTTTGACAAACCTATGCATTGCTCGCTGTTCATCTTCGGTAAGTTCAACTTCTGACGCTTTGTTGGATCGCGGCGTCTTCGTACCTCCTTCTACACTAGGAGCACCTTCTTTTTGTTTATTACGAAACTTTTCACTATAAGCTTTCTTGACACGTTTCTCCACTTCACGGAGAATAAAGTCAGGATCGGCAGAAGGATTGGTCTGCTTCATCGCAACACCAATTGAATCTGCAAAAGTTCGCATTTCTGGATCATATTGATACCAAGTATTGCGCTCTACCCACGCAGCAAAAACTGGATTAATTGTTGGAATTTCAGGATTACCTTCAACTGTAATAGCCGCAGTTCTTTTGGCATTATCCCGAGCATCTAAAATTTCCTGATCAATAGCAATAACTTTGTCGGCATCTCCCTCAATGAGTGCCTCTTTCTTTTGACGTTGAAGATCACCTAAAGCTCGTTGATATTCAACTTGTGCAACTTTCTCATGATGTTCCTTGAATTGTTGCATAGTCTTACGAAGATTTCGATTCTCTCGTTTGACTTCTTCAATTTTACTAAAAAGTTCGCCACGGTCGACAAACTCCTTGGCTGGACGCCAATCACTTTCATCTCCACCAGCTTCGACAAACTCTTCTTTAGGTTTCCACCCTTGTAGGACGGCCCTTTCTTCCACTGGATTAAGTACAACTTCCTCTACAACTTTCTCTTCTTCACTCATGAATAACTCCCAGGATGTCTTCATCATTTAAAATCATATAAATCTCTTTTCCTTCTTTCCGAATTGAACCACCATACTTTGCAAAGACAACGCGATCACCAATTTGACACCAGGGTTCGCCATCACCAACTGGCGGTTGCCAACAGTTCTGACCAATTCCAACTACAATCCCTTCATCAATGGCATTCTGTTCCATACGAACTTCTCGTGCTTCCGGCGGTAATTCAATACCTGCTGCGGCTGCTCTTGCAAATGTGGGGTCTTTATCTTCCAACTTATCTTGTTTTACTAGAACTCGTGGACCTTTTATATCAAGCATTTTCTTCATCCTCCCAATCTATATTAAGAACTAATTCAAGTCCTTTAAGGATTCCTGACTTATATCGATCACTTTTTTCATCAAGACCAGCTTCTCTGGCAATTGTTACTTCTAATTCTCGTATTGATCGTTGAACTACTTCAAACACTTCTTTTGTTGCAATGGAACTTTTCCAACTACTAAACTCGTCTTTAGTCATTCTTCTCCTTTGGTTTCATTGTCATTTGCTGCTTATGTTGCTCTTCTTTATGCCGTAAATTCTGAGCATGGCCCATTTCTTTGGCCTGCCCATCTACAGCAGTTTGTTGCAACTTCATCATGGATTCCATCTTCTTCATACCCATTTCAAGTTCGGCCATTTTTTGTTTAAATTGCATCTCTTGAGCATTCATAGCCGCTTCCATCTTAAGTTTTGTCTCAGATTCCCTTTGAGCAAGTGCAGCTTCCATTTGACTCTTCTGCATGTCCATCTGAACTTTTTGCTGATCCATTTGGGACTTTGCCTGCATCTGAAGCATCTTCGGATCAGGAGGTGGACCTTGTTGACTAATAAGTTCCTGCCAATTTGGTTCTTCCATCGCAATTAGAACACGTTCTGTAACCTTGAGTTTATCCAAGGTTCCGAGTGTTCCACCCACTTCCATAAGACCCTGGGCTTTAGCAAGTTTCTCTTGCCGACTTGTGGCAGCCGGATCGGCTGTAGGACAGATGTCATAAGATTCATCGTCAAATTCATCTGGATTAATTGGTTGATCTAAAACCGCAACCATTGTCTGTGGATCAAGATATTTCTTATTAAGATAAAATAATTTATAGAGTTCTTCTTGAAGTGCCCTGTAAACTCGTTTGTAAATGGCCGTAAAGACCTTCATCCCCTGCTCAATGGTAGCCATTGTCGTAGTGGCCGGAGTATTCTGACCCGGCATCTTTCCGACAAAAATCTCAGAAATACTGGCTAACTCTTTGGAAGATTGAATAAGAAGTTCCAATAACATGAATAAAGTTTTACTTGGTTCACGTACTGGAAGTGGGAAAATCTGTTTTTTCAGATCATCCCCTGTGGCATTAACGGGTTTCCATTCACCCGGTTGAATACGATTTACACCCATTTGGAGGCGTAATCCCTTTCCAATAAAACCGGATTGAAGATTGGAAATTGTACCACTATCAATCAATTGATTGATGATAGAATTAACCGACTCATTGATCGGGCCAAGAAGTAGACCAAATCCTACGTCATAGAATCCCCCGTCTGGGTTTGGAATAAATCCATATTTAGTATAATATTCGACTGGTTTAATTGAAGTTAAATTCCCCTCAGAATCAGTGGAGACATCATCAATAGTATACCTAGCCAGAATCCGTAAAACCTTACGAGTTGATTCTTCAAAGGTTATAATATAGGGTTCAGGGTAACCATCGTCATCCAGATCAAGAAATGTATGTTGTTCAAGGATAATATATGGAGTAGTTTCATCGTCGCCTACTGGACGAATAAGCTCACTGTTCTTGGGTTCGGCATATTCAACTTGTGGAGGAGTTAATTTAATATCAAGAAAAATCTGTTTGAGTTGTCGTTCACGAAGGATTCGTCTCGACATCTCAATTCGTTCTGTGACTCGTTCGGCGCTGGCAAGATCTTTTGCCCAATAATTGATGATTAAATCTTGAGGCATAACAAGTTTGGATACATTTTTATCCAAAAACTTATCATAAAATGTCTTTTTAAATGCACATCCAAGCACCGGAAGCATGATAAGGAGTTTATCCATGTCATCTTCCCAACCAGTCATGTCATTTAGAAGTTGCCATGACATGAATTTACCAATCCGTTCTGCTCTTTCGGCCTTTTTACCATCGGGATCAGACCCAATTACCTTACAACGAGCAATTAACCCGTCAGAAGGGATAAGTGTTGGATAAGCACGAGCACTAAACTGCATTGCAGCAGTTGCAACAATAGGATATTTAACATTAGAAGATTTCGGCCACGGAAACATCTTGGTTTCCTTGACCAAAGTAGCCATTTTAATCCATTCAGTCATGGATTTTTCCCAATCTGTCCGCGATTGTTTATCTTTTAGATAACCATCGTAACAAGTTTTGGAAATATCGTCTAATTTCTTGTCTGAAAGTGATTCAGCAATATTAACTTGCTCAACCATCGTCTCAATAGAAGCCATTCGTTAGTATCCTGTCATCTCACAACGTCCTTGTTCGAGTAATTCAGACCGAAGGACTTCTTCAGCATAATTTTCTTCATATAATTCTTTAACTGTAGGTGCTTCACTCAATTTATTGAGCATAATTCCAAGATAACTGAAGGCATCTACTTGGTCATCATGTTTGTCTCGTGGAAAACGGCGACATTCATCTTCAAAGACCTGATACCAATCGGCTGCCTTATCAAATCGGACACCCCTAGCTCTCACACGAGCTTGAATTGCTCGGCAGCGGGTTGTTTTGTCCTGAGACATGTGTTTTAGAGGATAAAGATTGATAAATTCATCCTGTTTAAACATTTCCTCATAAAGAAATGGACCAATTGCCTTCTCAATCTGTCCTTCCTCAATCCCGATCATTTCAGGTCTATATGTTTTCTGGAGGGCAATCAATGTATCGACAATTTCGCGTCCGTCTAAACGAAGTCGAATTACATTCCGCACATAGAGACGTTTATCTTCATCCACTGAGGAAATCAAGAAGACACTGTAATCTGATTTCTGCTTAGAACTGATAGCCAAATCACATGTAATATAATAAAGTGAATTCTTATCAAAATCTGCATCGAGCATTCCGACAAAGTCAGTAGCCTTGAAAAAAGCTACACTATCGTCAATTGGGATATTAAAATACTCTTGACTGAACACATCAGCCAATCCCCTGTCTCGATAATCTTGTTGTTCTCTCTTTAACTCTTTACAACTCTTTTTCTCTTCCCACAGACCAACTGTAAAGGAATCATTGCATGCACGATATTTAATCGACTTCCATGCACCATTACGCTTGGTTGACCAAATCTTGAGTTCTTCTTTTACAGTTTGGCGATCTGATTCCACAGGCATTAAATTCTCAAGCATTGAATCCATGTGTAGGATAGTGCCAACATAACGTATGATACCTTCCTTGGATCGAGCGGGCATAAGTGCCCCATAGAACCAACTTTTGAACTTATCACGCCTATCTTTGTTCATGACGATTTCATCGTTTTCCATATCATCACAAACAATCAGGTCAGGCCGTTGGCCATTCCAGAGAAGACCCCGCAACTTCTGTTCACTTCCCTTTGCTATAATACGGTACTTTGAACCATCTTCAAATACACCAATTAAATCAGCCTCGGCTTCCTTGACAAAAAGTGGTGTTCCCTTATCATTTAACTTTAGATGAAAAAGACGACGTATATCTTCATTCTCAATTAATTCACTTTTGATAAGTTGGAGGAATCCAATAGCTTGAGCTTCTGTATCACTGACAAGCAATATGAAATTTCGTTCTCTAAAAAGTATCGCTGCCAACGTGAAAGAGAAAGTGATCGCTGTGCTTTTAGCAAAACCTCTAGGAGCTGCAATAGCCACAAATTTGTTGGCACTTGTGCATAAATCCCACCATTGACGATGACAATCCGGCGTAGGTACTCCGCCATCAAAACGCTTAGCCAGTACACTACCCACGAATCCTTCCAGAACTTCAGCATTAAGTATTTTCACACAATTAAAAAGAGATATTTCTTGCAGGCTTCTTCAAAAGACGTAACCTTCGCCCAATTTGATTTAAGGAATTCAGTCTTATCTTCTTCTGTAAAGGTGACACTCAGGAATTTATTCCCCGGGAGAGTGGGGTCAACAAAGGTTGTTTCAACCAACTCTTGATCTAGTTGTTCAACAATCATGCCATTGATCCGTCTTTTTTTCGTTTAAATGAACGATTTCGACTATTAGACAATATACGTAAATTACTGAGACGGTTAGAACCGCCTTTAGAAAGTGGACGAATGTGGTCAACATCAGTGGTTATATTCCGCCCGAGTTTCCGTTCCAAGTCCCGATGGGCCTTGTTCCGGGCTGCTCGTCTCTTCTTGATCACTGAGCGAGAGTTGTACTTTTTGTTCTCGGTATTTATAGTCCCGTTTTCCATTTTTCATGTATGGCACCTGAACTATCCCTCCTTTCTATCTTGGTACTCAGCAACTTTCTTACAAAACCAAATAAATTCTTGTAAGTCGGTGTCTCCTCGCCAAGTATTTAAGGCAGAACACACAAGTTGAATATTGTCTTTTGTATATTCTTCTCCGGCAATAATTCTGTCGATAGAAGCATTTGTTTTAAATTTAGTACCTTGTTGCAATTTACAAGTTAATTCCACACCACTTAATGCACATAATCCTTTTTGTTTTTCTAATTGATTTAATAAAATTTGAGTTGTTATATTTGGTCGTTTTGTAGTTCGTCTATTTAATCTATTGAAATAACGAGTCCAATCACCAGATATTCTTTCATACTGTTTTTTACAAGCCATAGAACCATTAACTTGATTATTTTTAATTTTGCATTGTTTACTACAAAATTTATGACTTCCTGAAATTGCTCTAAACCAATTATTACAAATTGGACATTGTTTTAATTTCTTTGTCTCTTCCGGCATCACTTGATACTGTGTCCCCTGAAAGGTCATTATTAACTCCTTCTAAATTAATTAATCCCGTTTCCCGTTGGTCATGTAAGGCATCGATTACAACCTCCCCTTCAATAACTTTTTCAGTTGGTTTCCGGACAAATTCAGCAAACTGTTCAGCCAACTTCCGAACGACATCCTCGACGGAGACTTTTTCAGTAATAGAGGTAGGTTTACCTCGGATGAGGTTTCGCTTGTCAAGGAGTTCGGATGAGACTCTTTGAGCATCTCGCATTTTAACCGGAACTCGTTTAATGTGGCCAGAACGACTGTCAAGAATGAATTCACCATTGTCAAGACGTTCACTGACAGCGTCAAGGCTTTTATCGATAATTCGAGATAATTTAGCATCAAGTTCTCCGTCCTCTTCATTACGGATTTCCCGTTCAAGGTCTTTCCACCATTGTTGCATTTTCCAGATACGAATTGTTTGTCTGGGAACCCCTGTAACAGCTTCCACCATTGGAGCTTTTCCCAAGGCAAGGTAAGTTGTGACAACCTCCACTTTTTTAGCTTCAGACCAATTTTTTTTATGATTTGCCACAATTACCTTTTAAATGGAGCTATTGGAAGGAGTTGAACCTTCAACCTACTGCTTACAAGGCAGTTGCACTGCCAGTTGTGCTACAATAGCATTATTGGTCAAGGCGGCAGGATTCCATAGGCCGAGGACTCCGGCTACGCCAAGCATGGCGGGCAATTGCTACGCCAAGATTTGGCAAAGGATTAAGGACTCGAACCTCAACTAACTGTTTTGGAGACAGTTGTGCTGCCATTACACCAATCCCCTGTTAAACTGATTGAATTTTCAGAACTTGAATTAAATATTCATTCATCCCGGCTACATCGCCAGAGGCACTATAACAGAAATTTACATAGCCTTCGAAATGGGAACGTGGATCAATCTCAGGATACTTTTGGACAATGAGTTTGAGTAAATTTAGATGAACCTGAATCTCAGGATTGAGAGTTTTAAATTGCTCTTCCGTCAGGACTCCATCGAGGTAGTCTTTTCCTTCGTAATGATTAACAGCCATCTTGACGACAACCATACCAATCTCTTGGCAACCAGATTCAGTGACTTGGAATTCGGCGAAAGCAGGCGAGACAGTGAGCCCAATGACCAGGGCAAAGAGTGAGACCAGATATTTGAACATAGACACCTTTCATTAGGCAAGACAAAGTATACCACGTATGCTAATATTATACCACATCTTAAGACGAATGTCAAGAAGAATCTATGTGAGGTCCACCAGACCGAACTTCTTTCTTTTCTTTTTATATATAATATTTATATTATATATTTTTCTTTTAATATAATTATTATAATATATATATATATATAGTCCTAATGATAGGTCCAAAAAATAAAGCAGAACTTGTTTCTGCGAGGGGAGGTAGTTTACCCGAGCAACTTAAAATCCCCAGAAAGGGGTCTAAATCGGCCTACAATCGATTTGAAGGGGTAAGGTGGTAGGTAGGTAGCACCCCAACTATTAAGTCTCCTATAAAAGGTTTTAAAGACGTCATTTAAGACGGCCTTATTTAAAAATAGCTAAAAATGTTGGAAATTGGGTTACGCAAATATTAAGCCCCTTCAATTTTCCCCCCACCCCCTCCTTTCATTTAATTAAATAAAAATCCATTCATTCGCCCATAAAAATATATTTCATTGGTTGGGGAACTTTCATATGATGATGGTTGATAACCATATCATC
>Ga0082335_1001344_pt1 | contig 53034 bp, 47 predicted proteins | sample Subgrocontami58m_FD_72375 | JGI IMG/M metagenome (GOLD analysis project Ga0082335, IMG submission 72375) | Subsurface groundwater microbial communities from S. Glens Falls, New York, USA - GMW37 contaminated, 5.8 m (SPADES assembly) (version 2) ... | reverse complement strand
GAGCCGTTGTCGCCGTAGATCGGCTTCGGCATGAAGGTCAGCGTCTTGCCGTAGCTGTGGGCGACGTTGTGCAGGGTGTACTTGTACTTCTGCACGTTGTCGGCGGTCTTCACCAGGGTATCGAAGCGGAAGCCGAGCTCGTTCTGCGCCGGCGCCACCTCATGGTGGTGGATTTCCATGACGATGCCCATGTCGGTGCAGACCGACATCATCTCGGCGCGCAGGTCGTTGTGCGAGTCGACCGGCTGGACCGGGAAGTAGCCGCCCTTGACGCCGGGGCGGTGAGCCATGTTGCCGCCTTCGAACTCGGCGCCCGAGTTCCACGGCGATTCGCTCGAGGTGACCTTGTAGAAGCTGCCCTGCATCTGGACGTCGAAGCGGACGTCGTCGAACACGAAGAACTCAAGCTCGGGGCCGAACACCGCAGTGTCGCCGACGCCGGAGGACTTCAGGTAGGCCTCGGCGCGCTTGGCAGTCGACCGGGGGCAGCGGGCGTAGAGCTGGCCGGTCGAAGGCTCGACGACGTCGCAGTTGATGATGAGGGTCGTCTGTGCCGCGAAAGGATCGAGCACGGCGGTGGAGGGATCCGGCATCAGGATCATGTCGGACTCGTTGATCGCCTTCCAGCCGGAGATCGACGAGCCGTCGAACATCACGCCGTCGACGAAGGTGCTTTCATCGGTGGCCGAGGCCATGCGGGCCGTATGCTGCCACTTGCCGCGAGGGTCGGTGAAGCGGAAGTCAACGAACTTGACGTCCTTTTCCTTCATCATCGCGAGAACCTGTTTGGCGTCCATTTGTCGTACGTCCCTCTCTTGTGGTTGACTGTGCTCCACGCCCAGCGGCGTTGCTCATACGGCGGCGTCCCCGCGTTCGCCAGTACGAATTCGGATCGCGTCGTCGATGCTCGACACGAAAATCTTGCCGTCGCCGATACGGCCAGTGTGGGCCGAACTGCGGATCGCCTCGACGGCCTTTTCGACCATCTCGTCCTCGATGATCAGCTCGATTTTCACTTTCGGCAGAAAATCGACGACATATTCGGCGCCGCGGTAGAGTTCGGTGTGTCCCTTCTGGCGCCCGAATCCCTTGGCCTCGAGAACGGTGATGCCCTTCAGTCCGATCTGATTGAGGGCATCCTTCACCTCGTCGAGCTTGAAGGGCTTGATGATCGCCTCGATCTTCTTCATTTGGTTGAGACACTCCGCACACAAACACCGGTGCCACCGGTCGAGGTGGCCCGTATGGAACGTTTTTCAGCATTTTTCATGCCAGAGTTAACCACAGGTGTCGCGGCTGAAAACGGGATGTCTGGTCATGAATCGAGCCAATCGTCTAAAATATAGGCAAATATCTGCCCAAAACATGGTCTGACAGGTTCCTCAATGAAGTCCGCTAATCTGCTGATGTCTGGTCTCGGGACAACCGTCTTCGAGGTCATGTCGGCTCTTGCCCGACAGTATCAATCCGTGAACCTCGGCCAGGGCTTTCCCGACGACAAGGGGCCCGCGGAGGTGAGGGCCGCCGCCGCCGAGTACCTGATGAACGGCCACAATCAATACCCGCCGATGATGGGCATTCCGGAGCTGCGCCAGGCCGTTGCCGAGCATGCGAAGCGTTTCCAGGGATTGGACGTCGAGTGGCAATCCGAGGTGCTGGTCACCTCCGGCGCGACCGAAGCGCTGGGCGACTGCCTGCTTGGGCTGATCGAACCCGGGGACGAGGTCGTCCTGATCGAACCACTCTACGACTCCTATCTGCCGATGGTGCGCCGGGCGGGGGGCATCCCGAAGATGGTGCGCCTCGAGCCGCCGACGTGGCGGCTGCCGCGCGAGGAGCTGGCGGCGGCCTTCAGTGATCGCACCAAGCTCATCCTGTTCAATACGCCGATGAATCCGTGTTCGAAGGTCTTCGACCGCGACGAACTCGATTTCATCGCTGCCCTGTGTCTCGAGTACGACGCCTATGCCGTCTGCGACGAAGTCTACGAACACATCATCTTCGACGATCGGCGGCATGTGTCGATCATGACCCTGCCCGGCATGCGCGAGCGGACCGTCCGGATCGGTTCGGCCGGCAAGAGCTTCAGCCTGACGGGCTGGAAAGTGGGCTACATCACGGCCGCGCCGGAGCTCATGAAGACGATCGCGAAGACGCACCAGTTCATGACCTTCACCACTCCGCCCAATCTGCAATGGGGGGCGGCGACGGGGCTGCGCCTCGCCGACGACTACTATTCCACCCTGGCGACCGACATGCAGCGCAAACGCGACCGCCTGGCAGTTGCTCTGGCCGATATCGGATTCGACGTTCTGCCGGCGCACGGCACGTACTTCGTGACGACCGACTTCCGGCCGCTCGGCTTCAACGGGACGGATGACGATTTCTGCCGTCACATCACCGTCGAGGCAGGGGTGACCGCAGTGCCGGTGAGCGCCTTCTACGACGAGCCCGCACAGGCGCCCCGGCATTTCGCCCGCTTTTGCTTCTGCAAGCACGACGAGACCTTGGACAGCGCGATTGATCGTCTGGGGCGGCATTTCCGTTAGGGAGCACAGGGTGCCGGCGGCCTTGCGGCATTCGTCACAATTTCCCTGCCTGCCAGGTACCTTGAGGCGTATACTGATATTGGGGTGATTGAATATTTCGAACGCTTTTCGCGAAACGAACAACTCTTGGGCGTTCATGCCGAACGTACTGTCGGCGTAAAATCGGGCGAGTCTGCTTTGTCCTCTCGAACTTCCGCCAAACCCTCCCGGATCGATGGCCGTCGTCTGCGCAGCGAGCGGACCAAGCAGCTGATCATGGAGGCGTTTCTGGCCCTGCTGCGCGAGAGTTCGACGATGCCGACCGCGGCGCAGATCGCCGAGCGCGCGGGCTATTCGGTTCGCTCGATATTCGAGAGATTTCCTGACCTTGATGCGTTGCGGGTTGCAACGGTGGACTATTCCCTTGCTCAGTCGGCTGCCTTGGCGCCGGCCCGCAATGTCGACGGCGACCGGCAGACCCGGATCAGGTCGCAGGTGGAGACCCGGGCGGGCACCTGCGAGCGTGGTATCGCGCTGTGGCGCGTGTTTCTCTTCAACGTCGAGGAGTCCGAGGAACTCAAGCTCCGCCTTCGCATCGCGCGACAGCGAACCATCGACCGGTTCGAGATCATGTACCGGCCCGAGCTTTCGACGCTTCCGGACGTGGAGCGCAAGTACATGCTGATTGCGCTGGAAGCCCTTACCGATATGGAAAGCTGGGCGCGGATGCGCGAGTTTTTCGGCCTGTCGTTTGCGGATGCCTGCGCGGTGTGGATCCACGCCATCGACCGCATGCTGCCGCCGACACCCAAGGCACAGTGATGGGGCGGCCTTGAGTGCTGTATCCGCCCCTCGAACGGTTCGGGTCGATGGCCGGCGCCTGCGCACCGAACGTACCCGGCAGGCGATAATCGACGCCTATCTTGCCTTGGCCTTCGCCCACTCGCCGCGTCTGCCGACGGCAGCCGAGACTGCCGAACGGGCCGGCTATTCCGTGCGTTCCGTATTCGAGCGCTTTCCCGATATGCACAGCCTGCAGGTTGCCGCCACCGACCATGCGCTACATCAGGCAGCCACCTTGCTGCCGCCGTACATGACAGTCGGCGATCGGAAGACCCGCATCGAGTACCAAGTCGAAACACGGGCGCGTGTCTGCGATCGGTGGGTGCGGTTGTGGCGAGGGCTGGTCGCGAACCAGAGCGACTCGGAGGAGCTCAAGCTCCGGATACGCAAGTCGCGCGAACGGACGATGGAACGGCTGGAAGCCACGTACATGCCGGAACTCGGGACGCTGCCGGCGCCCCAACGCACGGAGCTGCTCATTGCCCTCGAGGCCGTGACCGACATCGAAAGTTGGGCCCGTATGCGCGAACTATTCGGTCTGTCCTTCGAAGAAGCCCGTGCAGTATGGACTCAGGCGATCGATCGCCTTCTGCCGCCGACCCCTCCGGCCTGAACCCGGCTCGCCGCTGCAATCGTTACAATTCGCAATGGGCCTTCCGAAAGTATAGCCTTTAGTCTTTGCTCTCCTGTTGTCGTTGTTTCTTGAAACCGACGAGCGAGCGAACGGACGATGTTTCTGTAGGTCGGCTCAATTGCCGACATGAACCGGATTGAATGAATCTTGCCCTCCAAACCCACCCATAGACCGGGCCGGGTCGACGGCCGCCGCTTGCGCAGCGTGCGGACGAGGCAATTGGTCATCGAGGCTTATCTGGCGCTGCTGCGCGAGAGTCCGCATGTGCCGACGGCCGCCCAGGTCGCCGAGCGGGCGGGCTATTCGGTGCGTTCGGTCTTCGAGCGATTTCCCGATCTCCATGCGCTGCGCATCGCCGCGACGGACTACGCGTTGGGGCTGGCCAACGATCAATCCCTGACGACCGGCTTCGACGGCGATCGGCAAACCCGGCTGAAGGCACACGTTGAAAGACGTGCACGCGTCTGTGCGGAGTGGCTGCCGCTTTGGCGTACCCTCAATGCCAACAAGGGGGAGTCGGAGGAACTCGATACGCGGCTCCGCTTCATCCGCGCGGCGACGATCAAGAGGATCGAGCTGATGTATCGGGCTGAGCTCTCGACGCTGGCGGAGCCGGAGCGCCGCCAGACCGTGCTGGCGATCGACAGCCTGATCGATTTCGAGAGTTGGGCGCGAATGCGCGATTTCTTCGGCTTGTCGGCCGAAGAGGGTCGTATGGTCTGGATCCGGGCCATTGATCGCCTTTTGCCGCCAACGCCGGCCGATTCTTGACGCTCCGGCTGGCGGAGCGTAGGAAGGCGCGCTTCGTTGGGGGCGATCCACGATGGCGGCCGTAGCTCAGTTGGTTAGAGCGCCAGATTGTGATTCTGGATGTCGCCGGTTCAATTCCGGTCGGCCGCCCCAATCGCTCATTCATCGAGGCCACTAGGGTGCCGCTGCAAGATTTGGCTCCCTCCGACAACCTGGTTCTCCTGAGCTGCGCGGAGATGGCGATGGCCGATGCCGCCGCCATTGCCGGCGGGGTGCCCGGGGCCGACCTCATGGAGGCAGCCGGCCGGGCGGTGGCGGAGGCCGTTCTGGAGCGTCATCTGCCACGGCCTGTGGTCGTCCTGTGCGGACCAGGAAACAACGGTGGCGACGGATTTGTGGCCGCGCGTCACCTCCATGCCGCCGGCTGGCCGGTTCGGCTGGCCCTGCTCGGTGATCGCGGCGCGCTGCGTGGTGACGCCGCCTGGGCCTCGCAATCCTGGAAAGGCCCGGCGGCGGCGCTGGATCTCGGCCTCCTCGACGGCCGCCCCCTGGTGATCGATGCCCTCTTCGGCGCCGGTCTCGGCCGCCCGATCGATGGCATCGCCGGCGAACTGATCGACCGGATGAACGACGAGGCCCTGCACGTGGTGGCCGTCGACGTGCCGAGCGGCCTGCATGGAGACAGTGGCGAGGTCATGGGGCGCGCGCCGATGGCCGAGTGTACGGTTACTTTTTTCCGCGCTAAGCCCGGCCATTATTCAGTCGAAGGGCTTCGACACTGCGGCATCCTCAGGGTGGCCGACATCGGGATTGACCGCTCCGTGCTGAAGGCGATTGCGCCGCAACTTTGGCTGAACGCTCCCGGGCTGTGGCAGGAGCATTTACGTCGCGATGATCTCAGAACGCACAAATATGCGCGCGGGCATTTGACCCTCCTGGGCGGAGCGATCGCCACCGGTGCTGCGCGGCTCGCCGCCATGGCGGGGCGCCGTGCCGGGGCAGGACTCGTGACAATCGCCACGCCGCGAGAGGCGATGGCCGTCTATCAGGCGGCCGAGCCCGGCAACCTGATCGCCGAAGTGGAAGACGGCGAGGGATTTGCGCGCTTGCTGGGCGATGAGCGACGAAACGCGACCCTTGTCGGACCTGGCTCCGGCGTCAACGAACGGACCCGCGGTTCGGTCATGGCGGCGCTGGCGACGGGCCGGCCGGTAGTGCTCGACGCCGACGCGCTAACCGTCTTTACCGAAAGTCCCGCGAGCCTGTTCAGCGCCATCAGAGGCCCGGTCCTGATGACGCCGCACGACGGCGAATTCCGTCGCCTGTTTCCGGATCTTTCGGCGGTTCCCGGCAAGGTCGAGCGGACCCGCCGGGCCGCCCGGCAAAGCGGCGCGACCGTCCTCCTGAAAGGACCGGATACGGTGATCGCGGCACCCGATGGCCGCGCCGTCATCAGCGTCCACGCGCCGGCGACGCTGGCCACCGCGGGGTCGGGCGATGTCCTGGCCGGCATGGCAGGTGGGCTCATTGCCCAGGGCCTGTCGCCGCTCGCGGCGGGCGCCGCGGCAGCATGGCTCCACGGCGACTGCGCCTTTCGCTTCGAGCGCCCCGGGCTGATCGCCGAGGACCTGATTACGCGAATTCCCGAAGCGCTTGCGGCGGTGATTCTCGGCGATTCGGGTAGCTCTCAAGACCGCCGAATTGACCGCCTGCCGGGCGCGGGCTAAGAGGCCCGCGATTCGCCCTCGCGGCACGCCTCGATGGCGCGAGCAGATGTCGGGCGGGCGTGGTGGAATTGGTAGACACGCGAGATTTAGGTTCTCGTGCCGCAAGGCGTGGGGGTTCGAGTCCCTTCGCCCGCACCAGACGGAAGTGGAAGAGAGAATATGCAAGTGACGGAACTTTCGGCCGAAGGGCTGAAGCGGCAATTCAAGATCATCGTTCCCGCCGGCGATTTGTCGGCCAAGGTCGACGAGCGCCTGGCCGAATTGGCCCAGACGGCGACACTTCCGGGTTTCCGGCCGGGCAAGGTGCCGGTCGGCCTGTTGAAAAAGCAGTATGGCCAGGCTCTGTATGGAGAGGCGCTGGAGCAGGCGGTCAATTCGAGCACCGCGAAGGCGATCGAGGATCGTGGACTGAAGCCCGCGCTGCAGCCGCGCGTGGACCTGAAGCAGCTCGAGGAAGGCAAGGACGTCGAGTTCGAAGTTGCCATCGAGGTGCTGCCGGAAATCGGCAAGGTTGATTTTTCGGTCGTTGAGCTTGAGCGCCTGAAGGCCGCTGTTCCGGACAAGGATGTCGACGAGGCCATCGAGCGGATCGCCAAGGCGAATCGCGAGCAGAAGCCGGTTGATCCGGTGCGTCCGGCGCAGAAGGGCGATTCGATCAAGATCGACTTCGTGGGCTCTGTCGACGGCAAGGAATTCCCCGGTGGCGCGGCGACCGACTACTCACTCGAAATCGGATCGGGCTCGTTCATTCCGGGCTTCGAGGACCAGCTCGTCGGCGCCGAAATCGGCAAGACGGTCGACGTCAAGGTGACGTTCCCGGCCGACTACGGCGCGGCCGAGCTCGCGGGCAAGGACGCGATCTTCAAGTGCACGATCAAGGAACTCCACGAGTTGGTCGACAAGCCGGCCGACGACGAGTTGGCGAAGAAAAACAACTTCGAGAACCTCGATGCGATGCGCAAGGCCGTGGCCGAACGGATCGGTCAGGACTACAGCCAGATTTCGCGCTCCATGATCAAGCGTAACCTGCTCGACAAGCTCGCCGATCTGCACAAGTTCCCGGTTCCCGAAGGGCTGATCGAGGGCGAGTTCAACGCGATCTGGCAGCGTATCGAGGAAGCCAAGAAGAGCGGACAGAAGCTCGAGGACGACGAAGAGAAGATGCGCAAGGAGTACCGCGACATCGCCGAGCGGCGCGTGCGGCTCGGGCTGCTGCTGGCCGATGTCGGGCGATCCAACAGCATCGACGTTACGCCCGAGGAACTGAACCAGGCGGTGATGCGCGAGGCCATGCGCTATCCCGGCCAGGAACGCCAGGTCCTCGAGTTCTACGGCAAGAACGCGGAACTGAAGGATCAGCTTCGCGCTCCGATCTTCGAGGAGAAGACGGTCGACTTCATTCTCGAGCTGGCGAAAGTCTCGGAGAAGTCGGTTACCCCCGAGGAACTGCTCAAGGCCGCCCGCGAGGCGGAAGAAGACAAGCCCGGCGAGGCGACGCCGAATTGATCCAGAGCCGGTGGCCTTGAACAGGGCCACCGTCGCTGCCACTTTCAGACAGACAGTCACCAAGGGGGCCATGCGATGAGTCGCGACCGCGATCCGCTGGAAGTCTACAACAACTACTACGTGCCGATGGTGGTCGAGCAGTCGGCGCGCGGCGAGCGCGGCTACGACATCTGGTCGAGGCTGCTCAAGGAACGCATCGTCTTCCTGAATGGCCCGGTCGAGGATCATGTGGCGGGAGTGATCTGCGCCCAGCTGCTCTATCTGGAGTCCGAGAATCCGGCGAAGGACATCTCCTTCTACATCAACTCGCCAGGGGGCGTGGTCACCGCGGGCATGGCGATTTACGACACCATGCGTTATATCCGCTCGCACATTTCGACCCTGGTCTATGGCCAGGCCGCCTCCATGGGCTCGCTGCTCCTCACGGCCGGAGAAAAAGGCAAGCGGTTTGCGCTGCCGAATGCCCGGATCATGATCCACCAGCCCTCGGGTGGCGCCCAGGGGCAGGCGACGGACATCGAAATCCATGCCCGCGAGATTCTGGCGACACGCTCGCGACTGAACCAAATGTATGTCGAGCATACAGGCAAGACGATCGACGTGATCGAGCAGGCCATGGAGCGGGACAAGTTCTTTGCGCCGCAGGAAGCCAAGGAGTTTGGTCTGATCGACGAAGTGCTCGAGAAACGGCCGACGCCGACCATCCAGGCGGCTGCTTCCTAGGAGGCGACCGCGACCAATTGTTTCCAATTTCGCCACCAACACACCATATTTTGATGTTGTGGCCATCCTAGGGTCGCGTTTAACATAGTCTTGCGTGCGGGCTCGCAGTCAGCGGGCCCCCCAAGCGGAGGTGCGTTAACGACATGCCAGCCGCCAAATCCGGGGGCGATTCCCGCAATACCCTCTATTGCAGCTTCTGCGGCAAGAGCCAGCACGAGGTCCGCAAGCTCATTGCCGGACCGACAGTGTTCATCTGCGACGAGTGCGTCGAACTCTGCATGGACATCATCCGTGAAGAGAACAAGACCACTCTGGTCAAGTCGAAGGACGGCGTTCCGTCTCCCAAGGAGATTCGCCAGATTCTCGACGACTATGTGATCGGCCAGGATCAAGCCAAGCGCATCCTCGCCGTTGCAGTGCACAATCACTACAAGCGGCTGAGCCACGGTGGCAAGGCGAACGACGTCGAAATCGCCAAGTCGAACATCATGCTGATCGGCCCGACCGGCTGCGGCAAGACGCTGCTCGCGCAGACGTTGGCGCGGATGCTCGACGTGCCGTTCACCATGGCCGATGCCACGACGCTGACGGAAGCCGGCTATGTCGGCGAGGATGTCGAGAACATCATCCTGAAGCTGTTGCAGGCGGCGGATTACAACGTCGAGCGGGCGCAGCGCGGTATCGTCTATATCGACGAAGTCGACAAGATCAGCCGCAAGTCGGACAATCCCTCGATCACCCGCGATGTCTCGGGCGAGGGCGTGCAGCAGGCGCTACTGAAGATCATGGAAGGCACCGTGGCTTCCGTGCCGCCGCAAGGCGGGCGCAAGCATCCGCAGCAGGAGTTCCTGCAGGTCGACACGACGAACATCCTCTTCATCTGTGGCGGCGCGTTTTCGGGCCTCGACAAGATCATCTCGATGCGGCGCCAAGGCACGTCGATCGGCTTCGGCGCCGAAGTGCGCGGCCCCGAGGATCGCCGGACAGGCCAGATCCTGCGCGACCTCGAACCGGAGGACCTGCTCAAGTACGGTCTGATCCCGGAATTCGTCGGGCGACTGCCGGTCGTTGCCACCTTGGAGGACCTCGACGAGAGCGCCCTCATCGAAATCCTGACCCGGCCGAAGAATGCGCTCCTGAAACAGTACCAGCGCCTGTTCGACATGGAGAACGTCAAGCTCAAGTTCACCGACGACGCTCTGCGGGCGGTCTCCCAGAAGGCGATCCTGCGCAAGACCGGTGCACGCGGTCTGCGATCGATCATGGAGACCGTGCTTTTGGACACCATGTACGACCTGCCGTCGCTCGATGGGGTCGAGGAAGTGGTCATCAACCGCGAAGTCATAGAAGGGCGGGCTCAACCGCTCTATGTGCACGGCGAGCGCAAAGAGGGCATCGCTGCCGCGCCGGCCTGAGTTTTGCTGCGTCGGCGGCATCCGTCGCCGACGGTCCCCCGACGGGCCTTGAACAACCCCCTGTTCAGGCCAATCTCTGCTGACGAGTGCGCGTCTATTTGCGCCGTAGGTCGCCCATTCCGGGGGCCGCGGCTGAGGGGCGAGCAGCTCTAACAGTATACGTTGTGAGGCATCATGAACGCCCCCATCCAAGGAATCGTCTATCCGGTCCTGCCACTGCGCGACATCGTCGTGTTTCCGGGCATGATCGTCCCGCTCTTCGTCGGCCGCGAGAAGAGCGTGAAGGCACTCGAAGAGGTGATGAAGGACGACAAGCAGATCCTGCTTATCGCCCAGAAGAACGCCAGCCAGGACGATCCCGGCCCCGAGGACATCTACACCATCGGCACGCTCGGTACGGTGCTGCAGTTGCTCAAGCTCCCCGATGACACGGTCAAGGTGTTGGTCGAGGGCGGACGGCGCGTACGCGTCACCGGCTACACCGATCGCGCCGATTTCTTCGAGGCGCGGGCCATCGAGATGGAAGAAGCGGCGGCCGAATCGGCCGAGCTGCAGGCTGCGGCGCGCACCGTGGTTTCGGAATTCGAAAATTATGTGAAGCTGAACAAGAAAGTGCCGCCGGAAGTCGTCGTCTCGATCAACAAGATCGAGGAACCGGCCAAGCTCGCCGACACGATTTCTGCCCATCTGGCGCTCAAGGTCGCCGAGAAGCAGCAGCTGCTCGAACTCGATTCGGTTTCCAAGCGGCTGGAACGCATCCTCGGCCTGATGGAAGGCGAGATCGGCGTGTTGCAGGTCGAGAAGAAGATCCGCAACCGCGTGAAGCGTCAGATGGAGAAGACGCAGCGCGAGTACTATCTCAACGAGCAGATGAAGGCGATCCAGAAGGAGCTTGGCGAGACCGAGGACGGTCGCGACGAGGTTTCCGAGCTGGAGAAGCGCATCCGCAAAACGCGCCTGTCCAAGGAGGCACGCGAGAAGGCCACCACCGAGCTGAAGAAGCTCAGGACCATGAGTCCGATGTCGGCCGAGGCGACGGTGGTGCGCAACTACCTCGACTGGCTGCTGTCGATCCCGTGGCGCAAGCCGACCAAGATCATCAAGGATCTGAAGTACGCCGAGGAAATTCTCAACGCCGACCATCACGGCCTCGAGAAGGTCAAGGAGCGCATCCTCGAATATCTCGCGGTCCAGCAGCGGGTCGACAAGATGAAGGGCCCGATCCTGTGCCTGGTCGGGCCTCCGGGTGTCGGCAAGACGTCGCTCGGCAAGTCGATCGCCAAGGCCACGGGGCGCAACTTCGTGCGCATGTCGCTGGGCGGCGTGCGGGACGAGGCCGAGATCCGCGGTCATCGCCGGACCTACATCGGTTCGCTGCCGGGCAAGGTCATCCAGAGCATGAAGAAGGCGAAGTCTTCGAACCCGCTCTTCCTCCTCGACGAGATCGACAAGCTCGGCGCGGATTTCCGCGGCGATCCGTCGTCGGCCTTGCTCGAGGTCCTCGATCCCGAGCAGAACAGCTCGTTCAACGACCACTACCTCGAGGTCGATTACGACCTGTCGAACGTGATGTTCATCACCACGGCGAACTCGCTGCGCATGGCGCAGCCGCTGATGGATCGCATGGAGATCATCCGGCTGGCCGGCTACACCGAGGACGAAAAGGTCGCGATCGCCCGCAAGCACCTGATCCCCAAGCAGGTCGAGGCGAACGGGCTGCGCGCCGGAGAGCTCGACATCCACGACGATGCCGTGCGCGATCTCGTGCGCTACTACACGCGCGAGGCGGGCGTCCGCAATCTCGAACGCGAGATCGCCAACCTCGCCCGCAAGTCGACCAAGGAAATCCTCATGAAGGGGGCGACCAAGGTCAAGATCGGCCGCAAGAACCTCGACAAGTACGCGGGCGTGCGGCGGTTCCGCTACGGCGAGGCCGAACTGGAAGACCTCGTCGGCATCACGACGGGCTTGGCCTGGACCGAGGTCGGCGGCGAGCTGCTGCAGATCGAAGCGGTGCTGGTGCCGGGGCGCGGTCGCGTGACCGTGACCGGCAAGCTGGGCGATGTCATGCAGGAGTCGGTGCAGGCGGCCAATGCCTACGTGCGCTCCCGTGCGGCGGCGTTCGGCATCAAGCACAACATCTTCGAGAAGCGCGACATCCATGTGCACGTGCCGGAAGGTGCCACGCCCAAGGACGGGCCGTCGGCGGGCGTCGGCATGATCACCTCGATCGTTTCGGCGCTCACCGGTGTCGCGGTGCGCAAGGATGTGGCCATGACAGGCGAAATCAGCCTGCGCGGACGCGTGCTGCCGATCGGCGGCCTCAAAGAGAAGCTGCTGGCGGCTTTGCGCGGCGGTCTCAAGACCGTGCTCATTCCCAAGGAGAACGAGCGCGACCTGCCGGAGATTCCGGACAACGTAAAGAAGGGTCTGGAGATCGTGCCGGTGTCGACCGTCGACGAAGTCTTGGCCAAGGCGTTGATCAAGCCGCTGGTTGCCATCGAATGGCCGAACGACCTGGAGGCGGTCGCCGCCAAGCCGGCGGAAGGGACTGAGGCCATCCGGGCGCACTGAGCCGCCCCGAATACGACGCGAAGCCCCGGCGCGATCCGGGGCTTCGTTGCGTCTGGCCGCAACTTATGCGGTCTTGTCGGAGGCCGTCCCACAAAATATGGTATTCGACGTTGACGCCGTTTTCAGGCCGCCCCTACACTTGAGGCTGCCGGACCATGCAGGGGCTCGCCCGTGAACAAGCACGATCTGATCGCCGCCGTCGCCGCTTCGACCAATCTTTCCAAGGCGGACGCCGCCAATGCCGTCGACGCCATCCTGACCGTCATTACCAAGTCCTTGAAGAAGAAGGAAAAGGTCTTGCTGGTCGGCTTCGGCACGTTTCAGGTTTCCAAGCGCAAGGCGGGTGAAGGGCGAAATCCGCAAACTGGCGAGAAGATCAAGATTCCCGCGGCGAACGTGCCGCGCTTCAAGGCGAGCAAGGCGCTCAAGGACGCGATCAACTAGAGCGCCCGGGTTCTCCGTGCTAGGAATGAAAACGTCGGGCGATTAGCTCAGTTGGTAGAGCATCTCGTTTACACCGAGGGGGTCGGCGGTTCGAGCCCGTCATCGCCCACCAGCGTTTCGCGAGGCGTCCAGCGCAGCGTGGAAAGTATTGAAATAGCGGGCATTTACGCACCTCTTCGCGGCTGCGGTATGCTTGACACCCCATAGGTGGTCCTATATCTCTCCGCGCGCCGTTTGGGGCTAATTGCGGGCGTAGTTCAGTTGGTTAGAACGCCGGCCTGTCACGCCGGAGGTCGCGGGTTCGAGTCCCGTCGCTCGCGCCAGCCCAAACACTGGCAGCCCATAAAAACGGGGCGCAAGGGGTGGCGATGGAAGATCTTCTAAGGGAATACCTTCCGATCCTGATCTTCCTCGGCCTCGCTTTTGGCCTGGTGTGCGCGATGCTTGGCGGGTCGTATCTGATCGCCCGCCAGAATCCCAATTCCGAGAAGCTTTCGCCGTTCGAGTGCGGCTTCGCGCCATTCGACGATGCCCGCGGCCAATTCGATGTCCGCTTCTATCTGGTCGCCATCCTGTTCATCATCTTCGATCTCGAGGTGGCGTTCCTGTTCCCGTGGGCGGTCACGCTGGGCGACATCGGCCTGTTCGGTTTCTGGTCGATGATGCTGTTCCTCGGTGTGCTCACGGTCGGGTTCATCTACGAGTGGCGCAAGGGAGCCCTGGAATGGGAGTGATCACTCCATCCAAGCCGAACACCGCCGCCGAGGCGGCCCTATCACGGGCTTTGAACGACGAGTTGGCCGACAAGGGATTCGTCGTGGCGCAGCTCGACAAGCTCATCACCTGGGCGCGCACCGGCTCGATGTGGGGGCTGACGTTCGGTCTGGCCTGCTGTGGCGTGGAAATGATCCATGCCTGGATGAGCCGCTACGACCTCGATCGCTTCGGCTTCGCGCCGATGCCGAGCCCGCGGTCGGCCGACGTGATGATCGTAGCCGGCACGTTGACCAACAAGATGGCGCCGGCCCTGCGCAAGGTCTACGACCAGATGGCGGAACCGCGCTATGTGATCTCGATGGGCTCCTGCGCCAACGGCGGGGGCTACTATCATTACAGCTATTCGGTTGTGCGCGGCTGTGACCGCATCGTTCCGGTCGATATCTATGTGCCAGGCTGCCCGCCGACCGCCGAGGCGCTGTTGTACGGCATCCTGCAGCTTCAGAAGAAGATCCGCCGCACCGGGACGCTGGTGCGCTGATGGACCAGCCGCTTAAGGAACTCGGCGACCATATCGTCCAGGCAACCGCGGGCGCAGTGACGGCCTGCCATGTCCGTCTCGGCGAGCTGATGCTTGAGTGCGCCCCCGGCAAACTGGTCGCACTGCTCACGTTCCTGCGCGACGATCCGAGGTGCCTGTTCAAGCAGCTCATCGACGTTTGCGGCGTCGATTGGCCACAACGCGAAAGGCGCTTCGACGTCGTCTACAATCTGCTCAGTCTCAAGAACAACCTGCGGATCCGCGTCAAGGTCGCGACCGATGAATCGACGCCCGTGCCGTCGGCCTCGGCGGTGTACAGCTCCGCCGGCTGGTTCGAGCGCGAGACCTACGATCTCTACGGCGTATGGTTCTCCGATCACCCGGATCTGCGGCGGATCCTCACCGATTATGGTTTCGAGGGCCATCCGCTGCGCAAGGATTTCCCGCTCACCGGATTCGTCGAACTGCGCTGGGACGATGTCCAGAAGCGCGTCGTCTACGAGCCGGTAAAGCTGGCACAGGAATTCCGCCGCTTCGACTTCCTCAGCCCGTGGGAAGGCGCGCACCAGGTGTTGCCGGGCGACGAGAAGGCCAAGACGAGCTGACATGTCCGACGTCGAGATCAAGACCCTGACGATGAATTTCGGGCCGCAGCATCCGGCGGCCCACGGTGTGTTGCGTCTGGTCGTCGAGATGGACGGCGAGATCGTCGAGCGCTGTGATCCGCACATCGGTCTGCTGCATCGTGGCACCGAGAAGCTGATCGAGTACAAGAGCTACCTGCAGGCGGTGCCTTACTTCGACCGGCTCGACTACGTGTCGCCGATGAACCAAGAGCACGCCTATGCGTTGGCGGTCGAGAAGCTTCTGGGCATTTCGGCGCCGGAGCGCGGGCAGTACATCCGCGTGCTGTTCTCCGAAATCACCCGCATCCTGAACCATCTGTTGAACGTAACGACGTTCGCCATGGATACCGGCGCGCTGACGCCGCCGCTGTGGGGCTTCGAGCAGCGCGAGCTGCTGATGGAATACTACGAGCAGGTGAGCGGCTCGCGCATGCATGCGGCCTATTTTCGGCCGGGCGGTGTCCACCAGGATTTGCCCGACGGCATGCTCGATTCGATGGACGGCTGGATCAAGCAATTCATCCCGTTCCTCAAGGACATCGAGAAGCTGCTGAACGACAATCGCATCTTCCGTCAACGCACTGTCGACATCGGTGTCGTGTCGGCCGCGCAGGCGCTCGACTGGGGCTTTTCGGGGCCGCTGATCCGAGCGTCGGGCATTCCCTGGGACCTGCGCAAGTCGCAGCCCTACGACGTCTACGACCGCATGGATTTCGATATTCCGCTCGGCAAGACCGGCGATTGTTTCGCCCGCTACCTCGTGCGTATCGAGGAGATGTACCAGAGCGTGCGCATCATGGAGCAGTGCATCGCGGCGCTGCGCAAGGTGGGCGGTCCGGTCAGGATCGACGACCGCAAGCTGTCGCCGCCGCGCCGTGGCGAGATGAAGGGGTCGATGGAGGCGCTGATCCATCACTTCAAGCTCTATACCGAAGGCTACAAGGTACCGGCCGGCGAAACCTACACGGCGGTCGAGGCGCCGAAGGGCGAGTTCGGCGTCTATCTCGTCTCCGATGGCACGAACAAACCCTATCGCTGCAAGATTCGCGCGCCGGGATTTCCGCACTTGCAGGCGCTCGAGATGATGACGAAGGGCCACCAGCTCGCCGACATGTCGGCGAACATCGGCTCGCTCGACATCGTGTTCGGCGAGATCGACCGCTAGGAGACGACGAGATGGCGATGATCACCGCCGATCCCAAGGACGTACCGCACGTCGAGCATTTCGCCTTTACGCCGGAATCTCTGGCCAAGGCCCGGGAGCTGATCTCGCACTACCCGCCGGGCCGTCAGGCGAGTGCTGTGATCGGGGTGCTCGATCTCGCTCAACGCCAGCAGGGTTGGCTGCCGCGAGTGGCGATGGACGAGGTCGCCAGGCTTCTCGATATGGCGCCGATCCGGGTTTATGAGATCGCCACCTTCTACACGATGTTCCAGCTCAAGCCGCGCGGGAAGTACCTGCTGCAGGTCTGCACCACGACGCCGTGCTGGCTGCGTGGTTCGGAGGCGGTGATGAAGGCCTGTCAGCATGCGGCCGACGGTGAGACCTTCAGCGTGCAGGAGGTCGAGTGCCTCGGCGGCTGCGTCAATGCGCCGGTCGTTCAGATCAATGACGATTTCTACGAAGATCTCGACGAGGCCTCGATGGCCAAAGTGCTCGATGCGTTCCGGCGTGGCGAAACACCGAAGCCGGGACCGCAGGTCGACCGGCAGGCGTCGGCGCCGGTCGGCGGCGCCACGACGCTGAAGAGCGAGTAGGGCGATGCTGGGCGACAAGGACCGGATTTTCACCAATCTCTACGGTGCCCGTGACTGGCACCTGGCCGGTGCGCGCGCACGCGGCGCCTGGGACAACACCAAGGCGATCCTCGACAAGGGGCCCGAAGGCATCATCGACGAGATGAAGAAGTCGGGCCTGCGCGGCCGCGGCGGTGCCGGCTTTCCGACCGGGCTGAAATGGTCCTTCATGCCCAAGGAGGTGAAGGATCGTCCGCACTATCTGATTGTGAACGCCGACGAGTCCGAGCCGGGGACCTGCAAGGATCGCGACATTCTGCGGCACGATCCGCATCTGTTCATCGAAGGCTGCCTGGTGGCGGGCTTCGCGATGCGCGCCAACGCAGGTTACGTCTATGTGCGCGGCGAGTTCTACAACGAGGCCCAGCATCTCATGACGGCCATCCGTGAGGCCTATGATGCTGGCTTGCTCGGCAAGAACGCCTGCGGGTCGGGCTGGGATTTCGATCTCTACGTCCATCGCGGCGCCGGCGCCTATATCTGCGGCGAAGAGACGGCCTTGCTGGAGAGCCTCGAGGGCAAGAAGGGCATGCCGCGGCTGAAGCCGCCGTTCCCGGCGGGCGCGGGGCTTTATGGCTGTCCGTCTACGGTGAACAACGTCGAGTCGATCGCGGTTGCGCCCACCATCCTGCGCCGGGGTGCCACCTGGTTCGCGGGCATCGGACGCCCGAACAACACCGGCACCAAATTGTTCTGCATATCGGGCCACGTGAACAAGCCTTGCAACGTCGAAGAGGAAATGGGCATCCCGCTGCGTGAGCTGATCGAGCGTCACGCCGGAGGCGTGCGCGGCGGCTGGGACAATCTGCTGGCGGTGATCCCGGGCGGCGCATCGGTGCCGCTGCTGCCCAAGTCGATCTGCGACACCGTCCTGATGGATTTTGATTCCTTGCGCGACCAGAAGTCGGGTCTCGGCACGGCAGCCGTCATCGTCATGGACAAGTCGACCGACATTGTTAAGGCCATCGCGCGGCTCAGCTATTTCTACAAGCACGAAAGCTGCGGCCAGTGCACGCCGTGCCGCGAAGGCACCGGTTGGATGTGGCGCGTGATGGAGCGCATGGTGACAGGCAACGCGCGCATCGAGGAGATCGACGCACTCGAGGACGTCACCAGGCAGGTCGAGGGCCACACGATCTGTGCCCTGGGCGATGCGGCGGCCTGGCCGATCCAGGGGCTGATCCGGCATTTCCGGCCCGAGATGGAGCGCCGCATCCGTGCGCGCACCGAAAAGCTGGCGGCCGAGTAGGGGCGGGGAGCAGGCAATGCCCAAGATGAAGATCGACGGTATCGAGATCGAGGTGCCGGCCGGCATCACCGTCCTGCAGGCCTGCGAGTTGGCAGGCGTCGAGATTCCGCGTTTCTGCTATCATGAACGCCTGTCGATCGCCGGCAATTGCCGCATGTGCCTGGTCGAGCAGGAGAAGGCGCCCAAGCCGATCGCTTCCTGCGCCATGCCGGTCATGGACAACATGGTCATCCGCACCAACACGCCTCTCGTTCAGAAGGCTCGCAAAGGCGTGATGGAGTTCCTGCTGATCAACCATCCGCTCGATTGCCCGATCTGCGATCAGGGCGGCGAGTGCGACTTGCAGGACCAGGCGATGGCTTACGGCTTTGACCGCAGCCGCTACCACGAGAACAAGCGCGCGGTGCCGGACAAGGAACTGGGACCGCTGGTCAAGACATCGATGAATCGTTGCATCCACTGCACGCGCTGCATCCGTTTCGCCACCGAGGTGGCGGGCGTCGAAGAGTTGGGGGCGACGGGCCGCGGTGAGAGCATGGAGGTCACGACCTACGTCGAGCATGCGCTCAGCACCGAGCTTTCGGGCAACCTGGTCGATCTCTGTCCGGTCGGTGCGCTGACATCGAAGCCCTACGCCTTCGAGGCTCGGTCGTGGGAACTCAGCAAGACCGAGTCGGTCGACGTGATGGACGGCCTCGGCTCCAACATTCGCGTCGATACGCGCGGCGCGCAGGTGATGCGTGTGCTGCCGCGCCTCAACGACGACGTGAACGAGGAGTGGATTTCCGACAAGACGCGCCATGCCCTCGACGGTCTGCGTTACCAGCGCCTGGATCGGCCCTATGTACGGCGCGGCGGCAAGCTGGTCGAAGCCACCTGGGACCAGGCGTTCGCGGCGATCGAGGCCAAGCTGAAGGGCCTCGACGGCGCCAAGGTGGCTGCGATCACCGGCGACCAGTGCGACGCCGAGGCCATGGTGGCGCTCAAGGATCTGATGACGGCGCTTGGGTCGCCCAACATCGATTGCCGCCAGGATGGCGCCAAGCTCGATGCCGGACCACGCGGCAGCTACATCTTCAATCCCGGTGTCCGCGGCATCGACTCGGCTGACGCGATCCTGTTGATCGGGACCAACCCACGGTGGGAATCGCCGGTCCTGAACGCACGGCTGCGCAAGCGCCACCTGTCGGGCCACTGCGCCATCGCCAGCATCGGCCCCGCGGTCGACCTCACCTATCCCGTCGAGCGCCTGGGCGCCGGACCGGCGACTTTGCGGGACCTCGTCGGGGGCAAGCTCGGTTTCTTCGAAAAGCTGAAGGCCGCCAAGCATCCGCTGATCGTCGTCGGCATGGGCGCGCTGACTCGCGACGACGGTGCGGCCGTCCTCGCGCTGACCCGCGATCTCGCCGAGAAGCTCAATGCCGTCCGCGCCGACTGGAATGGCTTTGCCGTTCTCCATACCACGGCGGCCCGCGTGGCCGGCCTCGATCTCGGCCTCGTGCCGGGCGAGGGCGGTCGCGACGTTGCCGGCATCCTGGCCGGCTGCGAAAAGCGCGAAATCGACGTCGTCTATCTCCTGGCGGCCGACGAGGTCGACACCCAGCGGCTCGGCAAGGCCTTCGTGATCTATCAGGGACACCACGGCGATGCCGGCGCTCATCGTGCCGACGTCATCCTGCCGGGGGCCGCCTACACCGAGAAGCCAGGGACCTACGTCAATACCGAGGGCCGCGTACAGTTCGGCCAGCGCGCCGGCTATCCGCCGGGCGACGCCCGTGAGGACTGGGCGATCCTGCGCGCCCTGTCGGAGCGGCTGGGCAAGACGCTGCCCTACGACACGCTCGACCAGATTCGAGCCCGCCTCATCGCGGTGAACAAGGCCTTCTCCGCCATCGACCAGCAGGCGGCCGGTCCATGGGGCGCCTTCGGCAAGGCCGGCACGTTGTCTGACGCTCCATTCGTCTCGCCGATCGCCAATTTCTACATGACCTGCCCGATCAGCCGGGCATCGAAGACGATGGCGGAGTGCATGGCCTCCCGCGCCCACCTCATGGCGGCGGAGTAGGGCATGAGCGCCGATCTGATCCAGTTCTTCACGACCAACTGGCTGGGCCAAGCCATCGTCATCTTCGCCCAGTGCCTGGCCGTTACGGTGCCGCTGCTGGTTGCCGTCGCCTACATGACCTATGTCGATCGCAAGGTCTGGGCCTCGATCCAGCTCCGCCGCGGCCCCAACGTGGTCGGCCCGTTCGGACTGCTGCAGCCCTTCGCCGACGGCCTCAAGCTGGTTCTGAAGGAAACCATCGTGCCTTCGAGCGCCAATGCCGTGCTGTTCGTCATCGCGCCGATGATCACCTTCATGACGGCGCTGGTGGCGTGGGCAGTGGTGCCGTTCGACGACGGTTGGGTTATCGCCGACATCAACGTCGGCATCCTCTACCTCTTCGCCATCTCGTCGCTCGGTGTCTACGGCATCATCATCGCCGGCTGGGCATCGAACTCGAAGTACGCCTTTCTGGGCGCGTTGCGCTCGGCGGCGCAGATGGTGTCGTACGAAGTCTCGATCGGTTTCGTGCTGATCACGGTCCTGCTCTGCGTCGGCTCGCTCAATCTGTCCAATGTGGTCGTGGCCCAGTCCGGGTGGTTCTGGAACTGGTTTTTCCTGCCGCTGCTGCCGATGTTCGTGATCTTCTTCGTCTCGGCGCTGGCGGAGACCAATCGCACGCCTTTCGACCTGCCGATGTCCGAAGCCGAGCTGGTGGCAGGCTTCCACACTGAATACTCGGCGATGACGTTCGGCCTGTTCTTCCTCGGCGAATACGCCAACATGATCCTGCTCTCGGCGATGGGCGCCGTCCTGTTCCTCGGCGGCTGGATGTCGCCGATCCCCCATGCGCCCTTCACCTACGTGCCGGGTGTCGTCTGGTTCGCACTCAAGATCGCCTTCCTGCTGTTCGTATTCAGCTGGACCAAGGGTACGCTGCCTCGCTACCGCTACGACCAGTTGATGCGGCTGGGCTGGAAGGTGTTCCTGCCCGTCTCGCTGGGATGGGTCGTCATCACCGCCGCCGTGCTGCAGTTCGGCGGCTGGGTTCCGAAGTCCTAGGGAGATCGCAAAATGGCCTCTCTCGACCGCGCCGCGCGCGCCTTCCTGCTGACCGAACTGGTCTCGGGGTTCGCACTCACCCTCAAGTACATGTTCAAGCCCAAGGTGACGGTGAACTATCCGCACGAGAAGGGGCCGCTCAGCCCGCGTTTCCGGGGCGAGCACGCATTGCGCCGCTATCCCAATGGCGAGGAACGCTGCATCGCCTGCAAGCTCTGCGAGGCGATCTGTCCGGCCCAGGCGATCACCATCGAGGCTGAGCCGCGCGATGACGGCAGCCGGCGCACCACGCGCTACGACATCGACATGACGAAGTGCATTTATTGCGGCTTCTGCCAGGAGGCCTGCCCGGTCGATGCCATCGTCGAAGGCCCGAATTTCGAATTCTCGACCGAGACCCGCGAGGAGCTGATGTACAACAAAGACAAGCTGCTCGCGAATGGCGACCGCTGGGAGAGCCTGATTGCGGCCAACCTCCACGCCGACGCTGCGTATCGCTGAGACGGGCGCGGGGGAGGGGAGAACATGCTGCTTCAGGCTCTGGCCTTCTACGTCTTTGCCGCGGTCACCGTCGCGGCGGGCGCGATGGTCGTGGTCTCGCGCAACCCGGTCTATTCGGTGTTGTTCCTGATCCTCGCCTTCTTCAACGCGGCGGCGCTGTTCGTGCTGATTGGCGCCGAGTTCATCGCGATGATCCTGGTCATCGTCTACGTCGGCGCGGTGGCGGTGCTGTTCCTGTTCGTCGTGATGATGCTCGACATCAACCTCACCGAACTGCGCGAGGGTTTCCTGAAGTATTTCCCCGTCGGCGCGCTGATCGGTGCCGTCCTGTTTGCCGAGATGCTGCTGGGGCTGGGTGTCGTCGGGGCCGGCTCGACGACGATTGCTGGACTCAACGCCCACGGAGCCCAGGTGCTGGCGATCGACAACACGCGCGCCATTGGCCGCGTGCTCTACACCCAATATTTCTACCTGTTCCAGGTGGCGGGCATGGTGCTGCTGGTGGCCATGATCGGCGCCATAGTGCTGACGCTCCGCACCCGGCCGGGCGTCCGCCGCCAGAAGGTCGGCGACCAGATCAACCGCACCAAAGAGCAGGCCATGACGGTGGTCAAGGTGCCGACGCGGGGAGGCGTGTGATGACCATCGGTCTGGCGCACTACCTCACGGTCGCCTCGGTGCTGTTCACTCTCGGCATCCTGGGCATCTTTCTCAACCGCAAGAACGTCATCGTCATCCTGATGTGTGTCGAGCTGATGCTGCTGGCGGTTAATATCAACCTCGTCGCGTTCTCGATCTTCCAGGGTAATATCGTAGGTCAGGTCTTCGCCATGCTGGTGCTGACTGTGGCGGCGGCCGAGGCCGCCATCGGCCTTGCCATCCTCGTGGTCTACTTCCGCAATCGCGGCACCATCGAGGTCGAAGACATCAACGCGATGAAGGGCTAGGGGCGCGCACTCACCATGGACCTTGCCGTCAAGCTCATCGTTCTCCTGCCGCTGCTCGCCGCGGCGATCTCCGGTCTCTTCTGCCGCGTGATCGGCGACCGGCCTGCCCAGATCGTGACCTGTGCGGCGCTGCTGATCGCGGCGGCGCTGTCCGTCTTCGTGTTCGTCCGCATCGGCTTTGGGCCGGAGAGCGGCAAACTGATCGTGGTCAAGCTTTTCACCTGGATCGGCTCGGGAACGTTCGATGTCGACTGGTCGTTGCGGGTCGACACGCTGACCGCGGTCATGCTGATCGTGGTCACCGGCGTGTCGTCGATGGTCCACGTCTATTCGATCGGCTACATGGCCGAGGACACCAGCATTCCGCGCTTCATGTCCTATCTCAGCCTGTTCACTTTCTTCATGCTGATGCTGGTGACGGCGGACAACCTGGTGCAGCTCTTCTTCGGCTGGGAAGGGGTCGGCCTCGCCTCGTACCTCCTGATCGGTTTCTGGTACGACAAGCCTTCGGCCAACGCGGCCGCCATGAAGGCGTTCATCGTCAACCGCATCGGCGACTTCGGCTTCGCGCTCGGGATCTTCGCGGTGTGGATGCTGAGCGGCTCGGTGGGATTTGCCGACATATTCGCCAAGGGGCCGGAAATGGCCCAAATGCGCATCCAGTTCCTCGGCATGAACCTGCCGGCTCTGGAGACCGCCTGCCTGTTGTTGTTCGTCGGGGCCATGGGCAAGTCGGCCCAGATCGGCCTGCACACGTGGCTGCCGGACGCCATGGAAGGCCCGACCCCGGTTTCCGCCCTGATCCATGCTGCCACGATGGTGACGGCCGGCGTGTTCATGGTCTGCCGGCTGTCGCCGCTGTTCGAGCTGGCGCCGGTGGCGCTGCAGGTGGTGGCCTTGATCGGTGCGGCGACCGCTTTTTTCGCAGCTACCGTGGGGCTCACCCAGTTCGACATCAAGCGGGTGGTTGCCTATTCGACCTGCAGCCAACTCGGTTACATGTTCTTCGCCTGCGGCGTCGGTGCCTATTCGGCGGCGATGTTCCATCTCATGACACACGCCTTCTTCAAGGCGCTGCTGTTTCTGGGGTCGGGCTCGGTGATCCATTGCCTGCATCACGAGCAGGACATGCGCAAGATGGGCGGCGTGCGCGAGAAGGCACCGCAGACGTTCATTCTGATGTGGATCGGCACGCTAGCCCTGTCGGGCATAGGCGTGCCGTTCATCCTGGGCAACGGCCTGGGGTTCGCGGGCTTCTACTCCAAGGACATCATGCTCGAGGCAGCTTTTGGCGCGCAGTCGACCGTGGGCCTCATCGCCTTCTGGCTTGGCGTCATCGCCGCCTTCATGACGGCGTTCTACTCGACACGCCTGATGTTCATGACCTTCTACGGCAGGTACCGCGGCGATCATCACACCTGGGATCACGCCCATGAGTCGCCGTTCGTGATGTTGATACCACTCTACGTGTTGGCCATCGGCGCCGCGCTCTCCGGTCTCGTGGCCTATGATTGGTTCGTGGGGCATGATTGGAAGGCCTTCTGGGGACAGTCGATCGCGGTCAGGTCGACCGAGGCCGTCCTGCACCATGCGCACGAAGTGCCGCTCTGGGTGAAGCTGCTGCCGCTGGTGATGGCCGTTTTGGGCATCGTTCTCAGCTATTATTACTACATTGTCAGGAAGGATCTGCCGGAGCGCACGGTCAAGGCGTTCCCGGGCCTCCACGCCCTGTTCTTCAACAAGTGGTACTTCGACGAACTCTACGAGGCGATCTTCGTTCGGCCGGCGCTCGTGATCGGCCGGGTGTTCTGGAAGAAGGGCGACGGCGCGATGATCGATGGGCTTGGTCCCGACAACATCGCCGCGCGGGCGCAGGATATGGCGGGCGTGCTGAGCCGTTTCCAGAGCGGCTACCTCTACCATTACGCTTTCGTGATGCTGGTCGGCGTAGCAGGCCTCATCACGTACTTCATGCTGGCGGCGAGGTAGGCGGATGTCGAGTTGGCCGATCCTCTCCCTCGTCACGTTCCTGCCGCTGGTGGGTGCGTTCTTCTGCCTGATCGTGAATGGCTCCAAGGAGGCAGTCGATCGCAACTGCCGCAGTGCCGCGCTGATCACTTCGCTGGCGACATTTCTGGTTTCGCTGGTCCTGTGGGTGCGCTTCGATGCCACCAAGGCGGGCTTCCAGTTCGAAGAGAAGCTCGACTGGGTACCGGCACTTGGCATCGGCTACCACATGGGCATCGACGGCATCTCGCTGTTCTTCGTCCTGCTGTCGACGTTGCTGACGCCGATCTGCATTCTCGCGAGCTGGGAATCGATCCAGGTTCGCGTCAAGGAATACATGATCGCGTTCCTCGTACTCGAAGTCTTCATGGTCGGCATGTTTTGCGCACTCGACCTTGCCTTGTTCTACATCTTCTTCGAGGGCGTGCTGATTCCGATGTTCCTGATCATCGGTGTCTGGGGTGGCAAGCGGCGGGTCTACGCGGCCTTCAAGTTCTTCCTCTACACGCTGCTGGGCTCGGTGCTGATGCTGCTGGCGATCATCGCCATCTACTGGCAGGTCGGCACCACGGACCTGCCGACGGCGATGGAGAAACTCGACCTGCCGTTCATCTGGCAGTGCTGGCTGTGGCTCGCCTTCTTCGCCTCCTTCGCGGTCAAGGTACCGATGTGGCCGGTCCACACCTGGTTGCCCGATGCCCACGTTGAGGCGCCGACGGCCGGTTCGGTGATCCTGGCCGGCGTGCTGCTGAAGATGGGCGGGTACGGCTTCCTCAGGTATTCGATACCGCTCCTGCCGGAGGCGTCGCAGTACTTCGCGCCCCTGGTCTTCGGTCTCAGCATCGTGGCCGTCATCTACACCTCGCTGGTCGCGCTGGTGCAGGAGGACATGAAGAAGCTGATCGCCTATTCGTCGATCGCGCATATGGGGTTCGTGACCATCGGCGCCTTCATCATGAACATGCAGAGCGTTCAGGGCTCGATCTTCCAGATGCTGAGTCACGGTATCGTCTCGGCGGCGCTCTTCCTTTGCGTCGGCGTCGTCTATGACCGCATGCATACCCGTGAAATTGCGGCCTACGGCGGACTGGTGCATCGCATGCCGCGGTATGCCTTCACATTCATGTTCTTCACCCTGGCGAGCGTCGGCCTGCCGGGCTTGTCGGGTTTCGTTGGTGAATTCCTGGTTCTGGTCGGGACCTTCAAGGCCAATACGTGGGTGGCGTTCCTGGCGACGACCGGCATTATCCTGGGGGCGGCATATGCACTCTGGCTTTACCGCAAGATCGTCTTCGGCGAACTGACCAAGGATTCGCTGAAGGGCATCCTCGACATGAACAGGCGCGAGATCGCGGTCTTCCTGCCCTTGGTGCTGATCACGCTGTGGATGGGTATCTATCCCAGTTCGTTCCTCGATCCGATGGCGCCCGCGGTCGACAAGCTGATCGGCGACTATCAGGCGGCCCTGAAGCTCGCCCGTACCGCGGCATTGGCGCCGTGAGCGGCCGGGAGTGATGAACATGGTTCTCGGTCTGGAATCCTGGACGCTGGCGCGACCGGAAATCTTCCTGGCGGCGGCGACGCTCCTGCTGCTGGTCTATGGTGTCGTACGCGGCGAGACGGCGACCCCGTTTGTGTCGGCGGCCACCTCGGCCGTGCTGCTGGCGACGGCCGTGCTGCTGTTCGCGCCGTACCGCGAAGGGACGGCCTTCGCCTCGCTCTTCATCGTCGACCGATTGACGGCCACGATGAAGGCCTTGGTATTGGTCGGTGCCGCGATCGCGGTCCTGATGTCCCGTGCCTATTTCGAGCAGGCCAAGGCGTGGCGCTTCGAGTACCCGCTGCTGGTCGCCCTGGCGACGCTGGGCATGATGCTGATGATTTCGGCCAACGATCTCATGGCGCTCTATGTCGGCCTCGAGCTGCAGTCCCTGGCGCTCTACGTCATCGCGTCCTTCCAGCGCGACAGCCAGCGCTCGACCGAAGCGGGCGTGAAGTATTTCGTGCTTGGGTCGGTGGCGTCCGGGATGCTGCTGTTCGGCGCTTCCCTGATCTACGGTTTCTGCGGCGGCACGGCCTTCGTCCAGATCTCGCGGGCGCTGCTCGACGGCAAGGCTGCCGAGTTCGGTACCATCGTCGGCCTGGTGTTCGTTGTCGCGGGTCTTGCCTTCAAGGTCTCGGCGGTGCCGTTCCATATGTGGACGCCCGATGTCTACGAAGGCGCACCGACCCCGGTGACGGCGCTGTTCGCCGTGGCGCCCAAGATTGCCGCCATTTCTCTGATGGTCTCGGTCCTGATGGGGCCGTTCAAGCCGCTGTTCCTGCAATGGCAGCAGATCGTCGTCGTGGCGTCCGTCCTGTCCATGGCGCTGGGGGCGTTCGCGGCGCTTCGCCAGCAGAACATCAAGCGCCTGATGGCCTATTCGTCGATCGGCAACGTCGGCTACGTGCTGCTGGGGCTGGCGAGCGGCAGCGAGAAGGGAATCGAGGCGATCGTTTTCTACCTCGCCATCTACCTCGTCATGACGCTGGGCGTCTTCGCCACGATCCTGATGATGAAGCGCCGCGGCGTCATGGTCGAGAATGTCTCCGACCTGGCGGGCCTGGCCAACAGCCAGCCGATGATGGCCTTCGCCATGCTGCTGTTCATGTTCTCGCTGGCCGGCATCCCGCCGCTCGCAGGATTCTGGGGCAAGCTCTACATCTTCATCGCCACGGTCGAGGCCAAGCTTTTCATCCCGGCCGTGCTGGGTGTGCTCGCTTCGGTCGTGGCATCGTACTACTACCTGCGCATCGTCAAGGTGATGTACTTCGACGAGGAGACCGACGCCCTCGACCGTACCCCGTTCGGCATCCACCGCGCCGTGGCCTTCGTGGCCGCCGTGTTGTTGATGGCATTCTCGCTGGCACCTCAACCGCTCAGCCTTGTCGCGGCGGCAGCGGCGAAGGGCCTGTTCCCGTGAGTTCGCCGCCCGTCCTGCCGGACGGGTGGACGCTGGTCACCCTCGACAGCGTCGGCAGCACCAACAATGAGGCTGCGCGTCTGGCCGAGGCCGGCGCGGCCGAGGGGACGGTCGTGTGGGCCCGCGAACAGACTGGCGGTCGTGGACGACGTGGCCGCCGCTGGGCGTCGCCGGTCGGCAATCTCTACAGCTCGACCATCCTGCGACCCGACTGTGTCGCGCCGCGCGCCACCGAACTTGGATTCGTCGCCGCCCTAGCGGTCGCCGACATCGTGCCGGCCGGCCGAGAAGTGAGGGTCAAGTGGCCGAACGACGTCATGGTCGAAGGTGGCAAGGTCGCCGGGATTCTGCTGGAAAGCTCGATCGGCCAGGACAGCCTCGTCGAGCACGTCGTTGCAGGTATCGGGGTCAATGTGGCCTTCGCCCCGCAATTGCCTGAGATGCGTTATCCGGGTGCGGCACTCGGCGGTTCGGTCGAGGTGGCCCTGGAGATGCTTGCGCGGGCGCTGGCCCGGCGCCTGGGCGAATGGCGCCACGCTGGATTCGAGGCCGTGCGGGCAGCTTGGCTTGCCAAGGCCGGGCCGCTGGGTGCCGAAGTCGACGTCCGGCTGGGAGAGGAACTGGTGCAGGGCCGCTTCGCCGGGCTGGATCGCGAAGGCGCCCTGTTGCTGGATACGGCGGCCGGGCCGCGCAAGATCGTGTCGGGTGAATTACTGGCCCGTGCGGCCTGAGGAGGACAGCGATGCTGCTCGCCATCAACGTCAACAATACCAACGTCAAGTTCGGCGTCGTCGATGGCGATCGGATCGTTGGCGAATGGCGTCAGCACACCTCGGCCATGCGCACCGCCGACGAGCACGCGGTGTGGCTATTCCAGCTCATGAAGATGGAAGGCATAGACCCCGCGGCGATCAAGGACGCCATCATCGGCAGTGTCGTGCCGCAGGCAAATTTCAACCTTCGCCGCCTGTGCACGCGCTATCTGAATTGCGAACCTCTGTTCCTGGGCGAAGCGAATGTGGTCTATGGCATCAAGATAAAAGGCCAAGGGGCAGGCGCCGACCGCATCTGCAACACCGTCGGTGCGGGCATCATGTTTCCGAAAACACCGGTCGTCGTGGTCGACTTCGGTACCGCCACCAACTTCGATGTGGTGGACGAGGAAGGGAGTTACTGCGGCGGAGTGATCGCGCCCGGCATCAACCTCAGCATCGAGGCACTGGTCAACGCGACTGCGCTCCTGCCTCGCATCGTCGTCGAAAGGCCCGCGCAAGTGATCGGCACCACTACGGTGGCCTGCATGCATTCGGGCGTCTTCTGGGGCTATGTCGGGCTCATCGAGGGCATCGTGGCGCGCATCAGGGCCGAATTCGGCCGGCCGATGCGGGTGATTTCCACCGGCGGCCTGGCGCCGGTTTTCGAAGGTTCCACCTCCGTGATCGAGCATGTCGTGCCCGATATCACTGCGCGCGGTCTCGTCGAGATCTTCCGTCGCAGCCGGGCATGACAGTCCCGGGGAGCGACGAGCTTCTGTTCCTCGCCCTCGGCGGTGCCGGCGAGATCGGCATGAATCTCAATCTCTATGGCCACGCCGGCAAATGGTTGATGCTCGATCTCGGCATTGCCTTCGGAGACGACACCATGCCGGGAGTCGAGGTCATCATGCCCGATCCCGGATTCATCGAGGAGCGGCGCAGGGATCTGGCGGGCATCGTGCTCACGCATGCGCACGAGGATCATCTGGGTGCCGTGGCCGATCTTTGGCCACGACTGAAGGCGCCGGTCTACGCCACGCCGTTCGCTGCCTCGGTGTTGCGGCGCAAGCTCACCCAGGCCGGCCTGCTCCAAGCCGTTCGGATCACCGAGATCCCGCTGCGGGGTGCGTTTCGCGTCGGACCGTTCGATCTCGAGATGATCACCATGACGCATTCTATTCTCGAGCCGAATGCTCTCACCATTCGCACCAAGTTCGGCACCATCTTCCACACCGGCGACTGGAAGATCGACCCCGAACCGCTGATTGGTGAGCTGACCGACGAGGCGATGCTGAAGCGCATCGGCGACGAGGGCGTGCTCGCGATGGTGTGCGACAGCACCAACGTCTTCGTCGAGGGCGAAGCCGGTTCCGAGGCGATCGTCCGGGCTAATCTCAAGAAGCTGGTGAAGGGGCGGAAGGGGCGTATCGCCGTCACCTGCTTTGCGTCCAACCTCGCGCGCGTGGAGAGCATCGCGCTGGCGGCAGTCGCCGCGGGGCGCCATCCCGTACTGTCCGGCCCGGCGCTGCTACGCATGATCGAGGCGGCGCAGGAATGCGGCTACATGCTCGATTTTCCGGAGTGCGTCAGCCCGGAGGACGGGGCCTATCTGCCCAAGGACAAGGTGCTGTTCATCTGCACTGGCAGCCAGGGTGAGGCACGCGCCTCCATGGCCAAGATCGCCAATGACGAGCACCGTGATCTCGTGCTGGAGGAGGGCGATACCGCGATCTTCTCCTCGCGCATCATTCCCGGTAACGAACGCTCGGTCGGGCGCCTGCAGAACGCCCTGATGGCGCGCGGCGTCGAAGTCATTACCGATCACGATGCAGCCATCCATGTGTCGGGCCATCCAGCGCGGGACGAACTCGTGCGCGTCTACCAGTGGGTGCGTCCCCGGATCGCCGTGCCGGTCCATGGCGAGGTCCGCCACATGGTCGAGCATGCGGCCCTCGCGCAAGTCTGCCAGGTACCCGAGACAGTCGTGGCGCCCAACGGCACCCTGGTGCGGTTGGCCCCGGGCCCGGCCGAGATCATCGACCATGTTCCGGTGGGTCGGCTGGCCCGCGATGGCGACAGCCTGGTGCCGGTCGATGGCAGTACGCTGCGCGAGCGCCGCAAGCTGCTGTGGAACGGAGCCGCTGCCGCGACCCTGGTGATCGATGGCGAGGGGCACGCCGTGGTCACGCCCAAGGTGTCGTTGCGGGGTATCGAGGACGAGGACGGCGCGCTTGCCGAGGCCATCGTCGCGGGGCTGTGTGAGATGCTGGCCGACCTTAGCACGTCGGAGCGCAGCGACGACGGGCGGATTGAGGAAGCCTCCCGCCAGGCCGTCCGGCGCGTCGTGCGCGCACACCTCGGCAAGAAGCCGTTGACGGACGTTCACATCGTCCGCATCTAAGCCTCAAGACTGCCTGGAGAGCCTGATGATCGGACGCTTGAACCACATCGCCATCGCCGTGCCCGACCTGGCCAAGGCCTCGGAACTCTACCGATCCGTCATGGGTGCCAAGGTGAGCGCTCCCAAGGCCCAGCCGGCGCATGGCGTGACGGTGGTGTTCGTGGAGCTCCCCAACACCAAGATCGAGCTCCTGCATCCCCTGGGCGAGAAATCGCCCATCGCAAACTTCCTCGCTCGCAACGGCGATGGTGGCATCCATCATGTCTGCTATGAGGTCGAGGACATCTACGCCGCCCGGGACAAGCTCAAGGCCCAGGGCGCCCGGGTGCTGGGCGATGGCGAACCCAAGATCGGCGCGCACGACAAGCCGGTGCTGTTCCTCCATCCCAAGGACTTCGCCGGCACGCTGATCGAACTCGAGCAGGTCTAGGGAGGAGCGGCACCATGAGCTGGGCCACCGGCGTCATGGTCTACGTCGTCATCTGGTGGACAGTGCTGTTTGCCGTCCTGCCGCTGGGCGTTCGGCGCGTCGAAAAGCCGGGCAAGGGCGAGGAACGCGGCGCCCCGGAGCGACCGGAACTATTTCGCAAAGCGATCATCACGTCGGCTGTCGCGGCCGTGCTCTGGCTGGGGTTCTATGGATTGCACTGGGCCGACGTCTTCAGCTTTCGCCGATTGGTCGGCAGTGATTAAAGTAAAATATTAAGATATATTGTTAATGGTCTGAAATAGAAAAGGAAACGGCGGGCACGCAGCCCGCCGTTCTTCTACCCCGAAACTCGTCGTTCGGCGGCTTTTTGCCGCTCTCCTCCCTAAACTCAGGCAGCGCCCAAGGCGTAGGCTCTTTAGCGTGGCGTCCGGGCGTTGCCAAGACCTTTTCTTTCGATCGTCAGCCCCCTGTCGAACAATTGTTAGGAAGCAAGGTCGTTCGACAACAAACAAATTTCCTTACCGACCTGATGTTCATCCGATGACCACGTACTTGACCACAAACAAGACAGCGAGAACGGCAACGGCAGGATGGACATCTGCATAGCGGCCCGCGGCCACCTTGATGCCGGTGTACGAAATGAATCCGAATGCGATGCCATCGGCGATCGAAAAGGTGAATGGCATCGCGAGCGCGGTGATGACCGCAGGTGCCGCTTCAGTGATGTCGTTCCACTCGATCTCCGTGAGGCTGCGCGTCAGCAGGCACGCGACGTAGAGCAACGCCGGTGCTGTGGCGTAGGCCGGAATGGATTTGGCGAGCGGGGCGACGAACAAGGCCAGCAGGAACAGCACGCCCACGGTCGCAGCGGTGAGCCCGGTGCGGCCGCCGGCGTTGATGCCTGACGCGCTTTCGATGTAGCTGGTCGTGGTCGAGGTGCCGACTGCGGCGCCGATCATCGCAGCGGCGCTATCGGAGATCAGCGCGCTGCGCAGCCGTGGAACGGTGCCATCGGGTCGCATGAAGCCGCCGCGATGGGCCAGCGCGATCAGGGTTCCGGTGTTGTCGAACAGGTCGACGAACAGGAAGGCGAACACCACGGTCACCAGTCCGACCTGGAGGGCGCCGGTGATGTCCATCTGCAGGAATACCGGTGCGATCGACGGCGGGACGGCGAAGATTCCCTCGAACTTCTGGTGGCCGGCGAGGATCGAAATAAGCGTGACCACCAGGATGCCGACAATGACGCCGCCCATGACGCGACGGTATTCGAGGGCGACGATCAGGGCGAAGCCCAGGCAGGCCATCAGGACCGGCCAACTCACGATCTTGCCGTGGGTGACCAGGGTTTCGGGATGGGAGACGACGATGCCGGCATTTTTCAGCGCGATCAGCGCCAGAAACAGCCCGATGCCGGCAGCGATCGCCATCTTGAGCGACTTCGGGATGGCATTGACAAGCCATTCGCGGATCGGCAGCACGCTGATGATGAAGAAGATGACGCCCGAAATGAACACACAGCCCAACGCCACTTGCCAAGTATAGCCCATGCCGCCCACGACGCCGAAGGCGAAGTAGGCATTCAACCCCATGCCGGGGGCGAGCGCGATCGGGTAGTTGGCGAGGAACGCCATGAGAAGGCAGCCGATGGCGGCCGCGACGCAGGTCGCGACGAATACCGCGCCGAACGGCATCTTGGCGGCGCTGAGGATCGCCGGGTTGACGAAGATGATGTAGGCCATGGTCAGGAAGGTCGTGATCCCGGCCACTACCTCGGTCCGGAAATTGGTCCTGTTCTCGCTCAGCTTGAAAATCTGCTCGAACATTCTTCACTCCCCCGGCTGTCACGCTGAGTGTGCGGGCATTGTCCTGTGCAAAACCAGCCGGTGATGGCCAGGTTTGCCTTTGCAAGACCTGTTCCCTACAGTCCGCCGCCAGCCCGAACGCCCTAACGAGGACCGATTCAGCATGCGGATGAGCCAGTATTTCCTGCCGACCTTGAAGGAGAATCCGGCCGAGGCGCAGATCGTGTCGCATCGCCTGATGCTGCGTGCCGGCCTCATCCGCCAGACCAGTGCCGGCATCTATGCCTGGCTGCCGCTCGGCTTTCGCGTCCTGAAGAATATTGAGCGGATCGTGCGCGAAGAGCAGGACGCGGCGGGCGCGCAGGAAGTTCTGATGCCGACCATCCAGTCGGCCGACCTGTGGCGCGAGAGTGGCCGCTACGATGCCTACGGGCCGGAAATGCTGCGCTTCAAGGACCGGCACGACCGAGAGATGCTGTTCGGCCCGACCAACGAGGAAATGATCACGGTTCTCTTCCGCGACTGCGTGAAGAGCTATCGCGATCTGCCGAAGAACCTCTATCACATCCAGTGGAAATTCCGGGACGAGGTGCGGCCACGTTTCGGTGTCATGCGCGGGCGTGAGTTCCTGATGAAGGACAACTACTCGTTCGACATCGACAGGGCGGGTGCCATCCGCTCCTACAACAACATGTTCGTAGCCTACCTGCGTACCTTCGCACGCATGGGCCTGAAGGCGATCCCGATGCGCGCCGACACCGGCCCGATCGGAGGCGACCTCAGCCACGAGTTCATCATCCTGGCCGAGACCGGTGAAAGCGCCGTGTTCTGCCACAAGGGCCTGGTCGACAAGGACATTCTCGGCCGCACGATCGACTACGCGGGCGACCTGCAGCCGATCGTGAACGAATGGACGTCGCTTTATGCCGCGACGGACGAGATGCACGACAAGGATGCCTTCGAGAAAATTCCGGAAAGCGAGCGCCTTGCCGCACGAGGGATCGAAGTCGGCCATATTTTCAACTTCGGGACCCAGTACTCTAAACCGATGAATGCGGTTGTGGCCGGCCCCGGCGGCGAGCAGGTCACGGTCGAGATGGGTTCCTACGGCATCGGCGTGTCGCGCTTGGTGGGCGGCATCATCGAAGCAAGCCACGATGCGGCCGGCATCGTCTGGCCGGAGTCCGTGGCACCCTTCAGGGTTGCCATCGTCAACCTGAAGCCCGACGACGGGGCCGTCATGGGTTCGTGCGCGAAGCTCTACGATGCCTTGCAGGCCAAAGGCGTGACCGTGCTGCACGATGATCGTGACTTGCGGCCGGGGGCCAAGTTCGCCGACATGGATCTGATCGGCACGCCCTGGCAGATCATCGTCGGTCCCAAGGGGCTGTCGGCCGGCAAGGTCGAACTCAAGAACCGCAAGACCGGTACGCGCGAGGAATTGCCGATCGATCAGCTTGCGCAACGGTTCGGCTGAAGCGGGAGGACGCGGCCCGTCATGGCCTTCGCCGCCGTCGAACGCCTGATCGCCTTCCGGTATCTGCGGGCGCGCCGGGAGGAGGGGTTCATCTCGGTGATCGCCGGCTTCTCGCTGGTCGGTATCACACTGGGCGTCGGGACCTTGATCGTGGTCATGGCGGTGATGAACGGCTTCCGCGTCGAGATGCTGCGCCAGATGTCGGGCATCAGCGGCCAGCTCGGAGTCCAGGGAAGCCGTGACGGGCTGGATGCCACGCCGGATCTGCTGGCCCGCATCAAGGCAGTCCCCGGTGTCATCAGCGCCACGCAATCTGCCGAAGGGCAGGTCATGGCGGTCGCCGGTGACCGGGTGCGAGGGGTGATCTTGCGCGGAATGCGGCCTGAGGACTTTCGCGCCCGCCTGCCGTTGGCTGCGGCGATAGACGGGGCGCCCGAGACCCGTGAGCGCTATCGAGGCCTTTGCCGAAGCGATGACGACAAGCCCATCGACTGGGGCACGCTGAAGGGTTTTGGCGACGACTTTTCGGTGGCGATCGGGCGGCGCCTGGCCGACCTGATGGGCCTCAAGGTCGGCGACAGGCTGCAACTCGTGTCGCCGGTCTCCGTGGCGACGCCCCTGGGTGTCATGCCGCGGTCGGCATCGGTCCGGGTTTCGGCCGTCTTCTGCGCCGGCATGTACGATTACGATGCCAATTTCGTCTACGCCCCGCTCGTCGACGTCCAGCACCTTCTCAATCTCGGCAGCAAGGTGACGGGCATCGAGGTTTTCGTGAACGACGAGATCCCGCTCTCGAACAGCCGCCGGTTGGTGACCGAGGCCGTGGGCTTTCAAGGCTGGGTGTTCGATTGGTTCCAGGCCAATGTCAGCTTCTTTTCGGCGATCCAGGCGCAGACGAACGTGATGTTCCTGGTCCTGACCCTGATTGTACTGGTGGCCGCATTCAATATCGTGTCCAGCCTCGTCATGCTGGTCCGCACCAAGACCGCGGACATCGCCATCCTTCGAACCATGGGGGCCAGCCGCGGCGCCATCCTGCGCGTGTTCCTGATCGATGGTCTGGCGATCGGTGGCGCCGGGACGATCATCGGTGTCGTTCTGGGGCTCGGCTTCGCGCGCAACATCGAGGCGATTCGCCAGTGGCTGCAGGATACCTTCGGTCTCGTCCTGTTCGACGAGACGCTTTACCTTCTTGCCGAGATGCCCTCGCATATCGAGTGGGTGGAAGTGGCGGTGATCGCCGGCATGGCGCTGGTCTTCGCGCTGCTGGCCTCGCTCTATCCTGCGCTACGGGCATCCAGGCTCGACCCGGTCGAAGGCCTGCGTCGTGAGTGAGCGGGCCCCCGCCGTCGAACGCTGGCTGGCATGGCGCTATTTGGCGACCCGCCAGCGCGAGGGCTTCGTTTCGTTCATCGCGATCTTCTCCCTGATCGGCGTTGCGCTGGGTGTGGCGACCCTGATCGTCGTCCTCTCGGTGATGGGTGGGTTTCGCCAGCAGCTACTCGGCCGCATCCTCGGCATGAATGGCCATATCGTGATTACGGCCCCAGGCGGCATGCTGCAGGCGACAGCCGAACTCCTGGCAAAACTCAGGGAAACGCCGGGCGTGCGCGCTGTCCGGCCGGCGCTCGAACGCCAGGCCTTGGTGGCGGCCAATGCCCTGACGCGAGGAGCCATGCTGCGGGGCGTACGTACGGACGATCTGCTGACGCGCGACATCGTGACCAAGAATATCGTCCATGGCGAGCTGGGTGCCTTCGGCACGAAGCCCGGCGTGGTCATGGGCGAGCGGCTCCGACAGGCCCTGAACCTCACCGCCGGGGACAAGATCACGCTCGTCACGCATCGGCTCAACGAAAACGGCACGATCGCGCCACGCTATACCGACTACGAAGTGATGGCGAGCTTCATGACGCGACGCTATGAGTTCGACGGTGCCCTGATTTTTGTGCCGCTCGAGATGCTGCAGGAAGATCTGGAATACGGGCACAATGCGGTGAGTTCGATCGACCTGGAGCTTGTCGACCCGGCGGCGGCGCCGCGCGTGGCTCAGGAGCTCCGCCGTTCGCTCGGCCGCGACGATCTCAAGATTTCGGACTGGCTGGGCCTCAATGCCCGGTTCGTGGGGGCGCTGCAGGTCGAGCGCGTGATGATGTTCATCATCCTGACCCTGATCGTCGTGGTCGCGGCGATGAACGTCGTAGCAAGCTTCACCATGCTGGTGCGCGTGAAACGAGGCAGCATAGCCATCCTGCGCACGATGGGGGCGACGCCGCGAACGATCGTGCGTGCCTTCTTCCTGGCGGCGGCGGCGGTCGGGGTTGTCGGGACGGCCGTCGGCACGGCACTCGGGCTTCTGATCTGCGCCAACATGCCCTCGATCGGGAAGTTTCTGTCGACGATCACCGGCGCGTCAGGGGGCGGCAACGCCGAGGTCGACTTCATCACCTCCATGCCGGTGCGGGTTCAGGCGATGGAAGTGACGACGATCGTTGCCGTGGCCATCCTGTTGTCACTTGCGGCCGCGGCCTATCCGGCCTGGCGCAGCACCCGGGTCGAGCCGGTCGAGGGACTCCGATATGAGTGATTCCGTGTTTCCGCTCTCCCTGTGCGGCGTCAAGCGCACCTTCGTCCAGGGTGACCGCCGCCTCGATGTCCTGTGTGGCGTCTCGCTCGATCTGCGACCGGGCGAGATCGTGGCGCTGGTCGGCCAGTCGGGCAGCGGCAAGTCGACCTTGCTGCATATCGCGGGCCTCCTGGAGCCGCCCGACGAAGGCGATGTGGTCGTGGACGGCAAGGCGGCCGGCCCGCTCGGCGATCGCGGCCGAACAGCATTGCGCCGCCGGTTCCTGGGGTTCGTCTATCAATACCATCATTTGTTGCCGGAGTTCTCGGCGATCGAGAATGTGATGCTGCCGCAGATGTTGAACGGCCTGTCGCGCAGCGAGGCCCGCGTTCGGGCTGCGGACCTGCTGGCGATGGTCCAGCTCAGGGACCGCGGCGACCATCGTCCTGGTCGGCTCTCGGGTGGCGAGCAACAGCGGGTGGCGATTGCGCGGGCAGTGGCGAACGCACCACGCGTCCTGCTGGCGGACGAACCGACCGGAAACCTCGACGCGTCGACGGCCGATGTCGTGTTCCGCCAGCTCCTGGCACTGGTCCGGGAGACCGGCATGGCGGCACTGGTCGCGACCCACAATCCCGACCTCGCTGCGCGCATGGACCGGACGGTGACGCTGAAGGACGGCGTATTGTCGGCCTGACAGTCCACAGGTTCCGGCGCGATGATGGCACGTGGCCATCGCCGATTTCGTTCATCTCAAAGTCCGGTCCGCCTATTCGCTCACGGAAGGGGCGAACAAGGTCGATGCCGTCGTGGCGCTCGCGAAGGGGCAGGCGATGCCGGCCGTCGCCGTCACCGACCGCAACAACCTGTTCGGTGCCCTGGAATTCGCGCAATACGCCGCGAAGGCCGGGATTCAGCCGATCGTGGGCTGCGATCTCGGGCTCCGGCGAGAGGAAGAGGGCGGGATCGCCACAGCCAGCAAGCTGCCGTCGGTGGATTGGCTGACCCTGCTGGTCCAGAACGAGCAAGGTTACCTCAACCTGATGCGCCTGGTGAGCCGGGCGCACCTCGAGTTCAAGACCGGGTCGGTTTCGGCGCTGCCTCTGTCCGAGTTGGAAGGCCACAGCGAGGGCCTCTTGGCGTTTACCGGCAGCATGAGCAGCGGGGTCGGGCGGTTGCTGTTGGCTGGCCAGGCCCCGGCGGCGGCCCACATGCTCGAACGGCAGCAAGCTCTGTTCGACGGCAGGCTCTATGTCGAACTGCAGCGCCATGGCGAGGACAGCGAGCGTCGCATCGAGGCGCCGTTGCTCGATCTCGCCTACGCGCGCGGCCTGCCGCTGGTGGCGACGAACGACGTGCATTTCCCCAGGGCATCGATGTACGAGGCGCACGATGTCCTTCTCTGCATCGAGCAGGGCGCCCATATCGAGGATCCCAATCGCCGACGGCTGACGCCGGAGCACTACTTCAAATCCGCCGCCGAGATGCGCGGCGTCTTCTCTGATCTGCCGGAGGCCTGCGACAATACCTTGGCGATTGCCAAGCGCTGCGCTTATATGCCGGAGCCGCGCAAGCCGATCCTGCCGAGCTATACCAAGCTCGAAGGACGCACCGAGGGCGAGGCGTTGCGCATGCTGGCGGGACGCGGTCTCGATGAACTGAAACATGCGGGCCGGCTTGCGTCCGATGTCACCTTCGCGCGTTACAGCGAGCGGCTGACCTACGAACTCGACATGATCGAGAAGATGGGTTTCGCGGGCTACTTTCTGATCGTGGCCGACTTCATCCAATGGGCGAAGGACAACGATGTGCCGGTGGGACCGGGCCGCGGGTCGGGCGCAGGCTCGTTGGTCGCCTGGGCGTTGAAGATTACCGACCTCGATCCCCTGCGCTGGGGCCTGCTTTTCGAACGTTTCCTCAATCCAGAGCGCGTGTCGATGCCCGACTTCGACATCGACTTCTGCCAGGACAAGCGCGACCGTGTGATCCGGTATGTGCGCGACGAGTATGGGCAGGACCGTGTCGCGGCGATCATTACCTTCGGCAAGCTGCAGGCTCGGGCGGTGTTGCGCGACGTCGGTCGCGTGCTCGGCATGCCGTATGGCCAGGTCGATCGTATCTGCAAGCTGGTTCCCAACAACCCGGCCAAGCCGGTGACGCTTGCCGAAGCACTGCAGACCGAACAGCTCTTGAAGGAACAGTATAGTGCCGACGAGGAGATCAAGCGCCTGATCGACCTGGCGCTCCAACTGGAAGGTCTTTATCGCAACGCTTCGACCCATGCGGCAGGCGTTGTTATCGGCGACCGGCCACTTGAACAACTGGTCCCGCTCTTCCGTGATTCCGATAGCAAGGAGTCTCTGCCTGCGACCCAGTTCAACATGAAGTGGGTCGAGGCGGCAGGCCTCGTGAAGTTCGATTTCCTGGGTCTCAAGACCCTGACGGTCATCGAGAAGGCGTGCGGCCTGATCGGCCGCGACACGATCGATATCGCCAAGCTGCCGCTGGACGATCGCAAGACCTTCGAACTCCTGGCGCGCGGCGACGGCAGCGGAGTGTTCCAGCTGGAAGGCAACGGCATGCGCGACGTGCTGCGGAAGCTGAAGCCCGACCGCTTCGAAGACATCATCGCTGTGGTGGCGCTCTATCGGCCGGGCCCGATGGAGAACATCCCGAGCTACATCAAACGCAAGCACGGAGAGGAACAGCCGGACTACCTGCATCCGTTGCTCGAGGGGATCCTCAAGGAAACGTACGGCATCATGATCTACCAGGAGCAGGTCATGCAGATCGCACAGGTGCTCAGCGGCTATACGCTGGGCGGTGCCGATCTCCTGCGCCGCGCCATGGGCAAGAAGATCCAGTCGGAGATGGATGCCCAGCGCGCAAACTTCGTGGAGGGCGCCAAGGCGAACAAGGTCGAGGAGCGCAAAGCCTCATCGATCTTCGATCAGGTCGACAAATTCGCGGGCTACGGCTTCAACAAGAGCCATGCCGCCGCCTATGCCTTGGTTTGCTACCAGACCGCCTATCTCAAGGCCAACCATCCGGTCGAGTTCTTCGCGGCGACCATGACCCTCGACATGGGTAATGTCGAAAAGCTGAACGGCTACCGTCGGGATCTGGAAAAACTGGGTGTCGAATTGCTGCCGCCGGATGTCATGCGATCGTCGGCCGAGTTCACGGTGGAGAAGACTCCCGAGGGCAAGAAGGCGATCCGGTATGCCCTTGCCGCCATCAAGGGCGTCGGCCGGGAGGCCATGAACCGGCTGACAGAGGAGCGTGAGGCCAACGGACCGTTCAGGGACCTGTTCGATTTTGCCGAACGTCTCGATCAGCGCGTCTTGAACAAGCGTCTTCTCGAAAGTCTGGTGCGTGCCGGGGCCTTCGACACCTTGAACAAGAATCGCGCCCAGACCTTCGGTGCCGTCGAGGCGTTGACGCGGCATTCGCAAGCGACCCACGAATCGCGGAGCAGCAACCAGAACAGCCTGTTCGGGGACGATACGGCGCAACGCCGGCCGCAGTTTCCCAAGATGCCCGACTGGGCGCCGATGGAGCGGCTGCAGCAGGAATTCGCCGCAATCGGCTTCTACCTTTCCTCGCATCCCCTGGCGGCCTACGAGCGCAGCCTGCAAAGGCTGGGGGTTTGCAGGGCTGCCGACCTGCCGGCACTGCTGGCGCGCGGCATGCCGGGCCGGATCAAGCTCGCGGGCACGGTGATCGACCGGATGGAGCGAACCTCGGCCAAGGGCAACCGATTTGCGTTCGTGCAATGCTCGGATCAGTCGGGTGCCTTTGAACTTACCGTGTTCAGCGAACTCCTGGGCAGCAAGCGAAATCTTCTGGAGCCGGGCCAGGCGGTGCTCATATCCGCCGATGGCCGGCTCGATGGCGAGCAGGTCAAGCTCACCGCGCAGACCGTCGAAAAGCTCGACGACGCGGTGGCCAATGCGGCGGCCGGCCTTCGCATCATCGTGTCCGACCCGGTGGCTCTGGAATCGCTGCGCAGGATGCTCGACGGGAAGAAGGGGCGGGGACGCGTCACGCTGGTGGTTCCGATGCCCGACGAGACCGAGGCCGAGGTAACATTGCCCGGAGCCTATTCGATAGCAGGCGGCCTGCGTGACGCCATCGGCATGCTGCCGGGCATTGCGCAGGTCGAAGAGATTTGAGCCGCCAGCCCGGCCTGTTCGAAACCGCAACTCCCCCGAAACGCCGCGCTTCGGCGGGAGGAGACGTTCGTCCAGCGTCGGAATCGCCCCTGTTGCAGGCACCGGCCCTGCCGGCCGATATCAGGCTCGGCACCTCGTCGTGGTTCTTTCCGGGGTGGCGCGGACTCGTCTACGACGGCGTTCACCCGCAGACGACATTGAGCCGCAAAGGGCTTGCCGCCTACGCCGAGATCCCGTTGCTGCGCACGGTGAGCCTCGACCGGACATTCTATGCCCCGATCTCCACGGTGGAGTACGCGCGATACGCCGGCCAGGTGCCGGACGATTTCAGTTTCGTCGTGAAGGCGCCGGCACTGGTCTGCGATGCCGTAGTGCGTGACGAGGACGGAAGAGGGAAGGTTGCCAATCCGCATTTCCTCGACGCTGCCATTGCCGCCCGCGAGTTCGTCGTGCCGTGCCTCGAAGGGCTGGGCGCCAAGGCTGGGCCTTTGGTCTTCCAGGTCTCGCCGCTGCCACGGGGATTGGTCGCGGAGGCCGCCACCCTGATCGAACGGCTGGCGACGTTCTTCGCGGCTTTGCCGCAGGAACTTGGCAAGCACCGTCCGCTCTATGCCCTGGAACTGCGCAATGCCGAGCTACTGACGCCCCGGCTGATGCGCATGCTGGCGGCTGCGAAGGTGCGATATTGCGTCGGCTTGCACGACCGGATGCCTGAAGTCGAACGTCAGGCCGTGGCGCTCGGCTCTCTCGACGGCGACAGTCCTGGACCTCTGGTTGTTCGCTGGAACCTGCACCGGGGGTTCCTCTACCAGGCGGCCAAGCAGCGCTATGAGCCCTTCGACAGGCTGGTGGACGAGGATATCGAAACGCGACGCGTTCTGGCCCGGATGGCGGCCGATGCCTTCAAGGCCAGGCAGAAGGTCTGGATCACGGCCAATAACAAGGCTGAGGGGAGCGCTCCCCTGTCGCTCCTCAAATTGGCCCAGGAAATCGCCCAAGCCCTGGGCTAAGTCCTTGATTTCATTGGTGCTTGCAATTCTGGGCATAAACCCCTAGAAACACGCCACTTCGCACGCGGGTTTGCGGTCGACGGGGAGACATCCCGCCGCTCGCTCCGGTGTCCCGTAACTCGCGGGACGACGCCCGCGGAGGCCCAACCGGAAAAGGAGAACGGCATGGCTATGCCGACATTTACGATGCGCCAGCTGCTGGAAGCCGGCGTCCACTTCGGCCATCACACGCGCCGCTGGAATCCCAAGATGAAGCCGTACCTGTTCGGGGTGCGCAATGGGGTCCATATCATCGATCTGACCAAGACGGTGCCGCTGCTCGAGCAGGCGCTGCTGCGAGTCCGCGAGGTCGTGGCCAGTGGCGGTCGCGTCCTCTTCGTCGGGACCAAGGCGGCGGCTTCCGAACGTGTCGCCGACGCGGCCAGGCGCTGCGGGCAGTACTACGTGAACCACCGCTGGCTGGGCGGCATGATCACCAACTGGCAGACGATCTCGGCCTCGATCAAGCGCCTGCGTGAACTCGACGACCGCCTCAAGGGCGAAGTCGTGGGTCTCACCAAGAAGGAGCAGCTCGACCTGACGCGCGAGCGCGACAAGCTCGAACGGTCGCTGGGCGGCATCAAGGAGATGGGCGGAACGCCCGACCTGCTGTTCATCATCGACACCAACAAGGAGGCTATCGCCGTCCAGGAAGCCCGCAAGCGGGGCATTCCGATCGTGGCGATCCTCGACAGCAACTCCGATCCCGACGGCATCGACTTCCCGATCCCGGGCAACGACGATGCGATCCGTGCCGTCTCGCTGTTCTGCGAACTCCTGTCCGGAGCCGTGCTTGACGGTATCCGTGCCGAGATCGCGGCTTCGGGCGGCGATGTCGGAGAACTCAGCGAGCCGCCGGCCGAGGAAATGCCGGTGGCGGCCGAAGCCACCGCCGCCGAAGCGGCGCCGGCGGAGTAAGCCGAGCCCTTATCGACGAAGATTCAATAGGGCCGGTCGGAAGACCGGCCCTTGTTGCACCAAACTGGCCGCACCAAACGGAGCAAGACATGGCTGAGATCACCGCTTCCCTGGTCAAGGAACTGCGCGAGAAGACCGGCGCAGGCATGATGGACTGCAAGAAGGCATTGGGCGAGACGCAGGGAGACCTCGAGAAGGCGGTCGACTGGCTGCGGACCAAGGGACTTTCGGCCGCCGCCAAGAAGGCTGGCAGGATTGCGGCCGAGGGCTTGGTCGGCGTGATCACCGGCGGCAATCGTGGCGCCGTGATCGAGGTCAACGCCGAAACCGATTTCGTGGGCCGCAACGAGACCTTCCAGAAGTTCGTGGCCGCGGCCGCCCGCGCCGCTCTCGATACGGGCGGCGACATGACCAAGATCGCCGCCGCGCCGTTCCCCGGCACCGGTCGCGACATTCAAGGCGAACTCACGCACCTGATCGCTACAATCGGCGAGAACATGTCGCTGCGCCGCGCCGCCTCGATCTCGGTGTCGGACGGCGTCGTGGCTGCCTACGTGCACAACGCCGTGGCACCCGACCTCGGCAAGATCGGTGTCCTGGTGGCACTCGAGTCGACCGGCGACAAGGCCAAGCTGGCGGCACTGGCCAAGCAGCTCGCCATGCATGTGGCCGCGGCCAATCCGCAGTCGTTGACTGTGGCCGATCTCGATCAGGCGGCGATCGAACGCGAACGCGCGGTGTTGACCGAAAAGGCCGGCCAGACCGGCAAGGCTGCCGACATCATCGCCAAGATGGTCGAGGGTGGCCTGCGCAAGTTCCATCAGGAGGTCGTGCTGCTGGAGCAGGTCTTCGTCATCGACGGCAAGAACCGCGTCTCCAAGGTCGTCGATGAAGCCTCCAAGCAGGTCGGCGCCCCCGTCCGCTTGGCGGGTTTTCTGCGGTTTGCGCTGGGCGAAGGCATCGAGAAGAAGTCCGAGGATTTCGCTGCCGAGGTGGCTGCCCAGCTCAAGAAGTAGTATGAAATCGGTACCGGTGCGTGGGCAAGAAGCCCACGCCGCCCAAGAACACGTATTCAGAGGCATTTGATGCCATCCGGTCCCCGCTATCGCCGTGTCCTTCTCAAACTCTCGGGGGAGGGTTTGATGGGCAGTCGAGAATACGGACTGGATCCAGCCATGGTTTCCATGGTTGCACAGGAAGTGAAGGCCGTGCATGGCATGGGCGTTCAGGTTTGCCTGGTGATCGGCGGAGGAAACATCTTCCGGGGAGTTTCGGCCGCGGCGTCCGGTATGGACCGCGCGAGCGGCGACTATATGGGCATGCTGGCGACGGTCATCAATTCACTCGCGATGCAAAGCGCCCTCGAACGCCAGGGCCTGCAGACCAGAGTCCAGTCGGCGATCCCGATGACCACGGTGTGCGAGCCCTACATTCGCCGCCGCGCCGCCAGGCACATGGAGAAGGGGCGCGTCGTGATCTTTGCCGCCGGCACTGGCAATCCGTTTTTCACCACCGATACCGCTGCGGCCCTGCGCGCCGCCGAGATGGAGGTCGATGCCTTGCTGAAAGGCACCCAGGTCGACGGCGTGTATTCCGCAGATCCGCGCAAGGACAAGAACGCCAAGCGCTATGATGCGCTTACCTACATGGATGTCCTGTCGCGCGATTTGCAGGTGATGGACGCCTCGGCCATCTCGCTGTCGCGCGAGAACCACATCCCGATCATCGTGTTCGACATCCACAAGCCGGGCGCGTTCGCCGCGACGATGCGCGGGGAAGGCACCTTCACCATCATCAAGGACGAGGGCTGAAGATGAGTGCGGACGTCAAGGAGCTCGAGAAGCGCATGCAGGGCGCCATGGACGCCCTGAAGAAGGAGTTCGCCGGTCTCAGAACCGGTCGCGCATCGGTCAATCTGCTGGACCCGGTCATGGTCGAGGCCTATGGGCAGCGCATGCCGTTGAATCAGGTCGGAACGGTGAGCGCTCCCGAGCCGCGCCTGCTCACCGTCAGCGTCTGGGACAAGGGCCTGGTCGTGCCGACCACCAAGGCCATCCGCGAGGCCGGGCTCGGGCTCAATCCGGCGCCCGACGGCCAGATGATTCGCATTCCCATTCCCGAGTTGACCAGCGAACGGCGCGCCGAGCTTGCCAAACTTGCACACAAGTACGCCGAGCATGGTCGCGTCGCCGTGCGCAACGTGCGGCGCGATGGCATGGAGGCCCTCAAGAAGGCCGAGAAGGATCACCAGATCTCGCAGGACGAACACCGCCAGAAGTCCGATGAGGTTCAGAAGCTTACCGACCGCTACGTAAAACTGGTCGACGAGACGCTCATCCATAAGGAAAAAGAGATCAAGACGGTTTGATGTCGACAGCATCGCTGCCTGCCAATCCCGATCCGTCGCCGGGTCCCAACCACGTCGCCATCATCATGGATGGCAACGGGCGGTGGGCGAAGGCGCGCGGACTGCCGCGTGTGGCAGGGCATCGCCGGGGTGCGGATGCGGTGCGCCGCGTGGTGCGCGGTGCAGGTGAACTGGGCATTCCGGTACTCACGTTGTTTGCCTTCTCGACAGAGAACTGGACGCGGCCGGCCGACGAGGTCAGCGACCTGATGGGCTTGCTCCGCCACTACCTGCGCAACGAACTCGAAGAGCTGAGCAAGAACGGCGTTCGGTTGCGGGTCATCGGTAACCGCGACGGGCTGGCGCCCGACATCGTGGGTGACATCGCCGATGCGGAGAACATGACGCGTGCCAACAAGCGGATCGACGTCAACATCTGCATCAACTACGGCTCGCGCGACGAGATACTGCGCGCAACGCGAAGCCTCGCGCGACAGGTCGCGGCAGGCGAGCTGACCGCCGATCGGATCGACGCCAACCTCTTCGAGCGCGAGTTGCTGACCGCGGGGGTACCCGATCCGGACCTGCTGATCCGGACGAGTGGCGAGCAGCGCATCAGCAACTTCCTGCTTTGGCAGTGTGCGTACTCGGAGTTGGTGTTCGTCGATACGCTGTGGCCCGATTTCGGCAAGGATGACCTGGAACGGGCGATTGCCGAGTTCCGGCGGCGCGAGCGGCGTTATGGTGGCGTCGGCGGCTGACGCCCCGGCGGGGCGCGATCGGCGGTTTCGCGGGCTGCTGCTGAGGATTGTGTCGGCAGTTGTCCTGGGCCCGCTTCTGCTTGCGGCAGTCTGGTTCGGATTCCCCTGGATCGATCTCGTGGCGGCGGCGGCCGCGCCGGTCATGGTGTGGGAATGGACACGTCTGACGCGAGGTCGGCCGCTGGTCCGCCTTTCGGCCTACGTCTACGCGCTGGCCGCTCTGGTCGCGCTATTGTGGCTGCGCCATCAGCCGGTGCTCGGTCGCGAGACCGTGATCTGGATCGTGGCCTGCACCTGGGCGACCGACATCGGGGCGTATTTCGTCGGTGCGTCGGCCGGCGGAGCCAAACTCGCTCCGCGCATCAGTCCCAGCAAGACGTGGTCGGGATTGGTCGGCGGCATGGCATGGGCGGCGGTGACCAGCGCCACCTTGGGTTTCGTGTTCGGGCAGGGGGCGACGTTTTCCCTCGCCGTTATCGGCGCCTGTCTGGCTGTCATCGGGCAACTCGGCGACCTCGCCGAATCGGCAGTCAAGCGCGGCGCCGGCGTGAAGGACAGCGGCAAGCTGATTCCCGGGCACGGCGGTTTGTTGGACCGAGTCGACGGGTTGGTCGCCATTCTCGTCGCCGTCGCGCTGATACGTCTCACGGTTGGCGGAGCCTGGCCTTGGACCTGACCCGCTGGTCTGCGCCCACGCCCGACCGACCGCGGGGCGTGACCATCCTCGGGTCGACCGGATCGGTCGGCCAGAACACTGTCGATCTCATTGCCCGCGATCCCGCGAGCTATCAGGTCGAGGCGCTGGTTGCCGGTTCCTCGGTCGAACTGCTGGCTGAGCAGGCCCGACGCCTGCGCGCGCGACTTGCCGTGGTGGCCAATCCGGAGCGCTACCGTGCCCTGAAGGAGGCGCTGGCCGGCACGTCGATCGTGGCAGCGGCCGGTCCGGAAGCGGTCGCGGAGGCGGCATCCCGCCCGGCCGAGTGGGTGATGGCGGCGATCGTGGGCTTTGCCGGTCTTGCGCCGACACTCGCTGCTGCACGCCGCGGCGCCATCGTGGCACTCGCGAACAAGGAGGCGTTGGTCTGCGCGGGCCGCCTCCTGACCGAAGCCCTCGAAGAGTCGGGCGGCGTCCTGTTGCCCGTCGACTCCGAGCACAACGCAATCTTCCAGGTGTTCGACCCGAGCCAGCATCACGCCGTCGACCGCCTGATCCTGACGGCCTCGGGTGGACCGTTCCGGAGCTGGTCGCTTGCGGACATGGCCGATGTAACGCCCGAGCAGGCGCTGGCTCACCCGAATTGGGATATGGGCGACAAGATCTCCATTGATTCGGCCACGATGATGAACAAGGGCCTCGAGTTCATCGAGGCCCATCTGCTGTTCCGCCTTCCGGCGGAGAAGATCGAGATCGTCGTGCATCCGCAGTCGGTTATCCATTCGATGGTCGCCTATCGTGACGGCTCGGTGTTGGCACAGCTTGGAACGCAAGACATGCGGGTGCCGATCTCCTATGCCCTCGGCTGGCCGTCGCGCATCGATGGGCCCGCAGCACGTCTCGATTTTGCGAAGCTCTCGGCTTTGACGTTCGAACCGCCCGATTCCGGCCGCTTTCCGTCCCTACGATTGGCGCGTGAGGCGTTGGTGACTGGAGGACTTGCATCCATTGTGCTGAACGCCGCCAATGAGGCGGCTGTCGCGGCCTTTTTGGCGCGCCGCATCGGATTTCTCGACATCGCCCGCATCGTCGAGGACGTGTTGGCCGGCTGGGAGGGGGCAGCGGCGGCGGCGGAGTCGCTCCAGCATGTCCAGGCAGCTGACCTCGAAGCCCGTCGGAGGGCCGAAGAGGGTTGCCGGAAACGCTCTCTAAGTAATTGAAATAAAATGACATTAATGATGTAGTGAAGCATGCAAAGCGTCATCAGCCTGTTTACGACCTACCTGCCGTACTTTGTCCTGGTGCTGACGCTGCTCGTGTTCATCCACGAGTTTGGTCACTACTGGGTGGCACGCCGCTTCGGCATTCACGCGGAGGTCTTCTCGATCGGCTTCGGGCCGGAACTGTTCGGTTGGACCGACCGCCGCGGCACGCGTTGGAAGGTCTCGGCCATCCCGCTGGGTGGCTACGTGAAGTTTCTGGGCGACAGCGACGAGACCAGCGCAACGCCATCCGATGCCCCGCTCTCGGCCGAGCAAAAGCGCGGCGCCTTCTTTGCGAAGCCGCTGTACGCGCGCGCCGCCGTTGTGCTGGGGGGACCGGCGGCAAACCTGTTGTTCGCCTTCATCGTGCTGACGATCGTCTTCTTCGTCGCCGGTGAGCCGTATTCGCCGGCGACGGTTGCTGTTCAGATCGACGGTCCGGCGGCCAAGGCGGGCCTACGTACAGGCGACGAGATCGTCCGTCTCGCCGATCGGAGGGTCGACCGCTACGAGGACATCCAGGACTCGCAGTTCCTCTACTGGGCGAAGCCGATGGCAGTCGAGTACCGCCGCGGCAACCAGCTGCTGCGTGGCGAGATCGTGCCGCAGTTCTGCGAGCGCACCGACCGCTACAACAACACGCTGCGTTACGGCGAACTGGGGCTGGATCAGCTGATCCGGCCCGTGGTCGGTGGATTTGCTCCGAACGGCCCGGCGGAGGCGGCAGGCCTCAAAGTCGGCGATCTGCTGCTCGAGATCGACGGCAAGCCGGTGGAGTACTTCTCGCGCATCCCGGAGCTGATCGGAACCCGTGCGGGCCAGCCTTTGGTGGTGAAATACGATCGCGACGGCAAGCGCGAGGAGACGACTGTCATTCCGATTGCCGACAAAGCGGTCGATTGTGCCGGCAAAGAGCATGTCATCGGCCGCCTCCGTATCAGGCCGGCGGGAATCACGGAATTCCGCAGTCATGGCGTGCTGGGCGCAATGGGTGCAGGCGTGCGCGCTGTCTGGGGCATGACGACGATGTTCTACACGTCGATGGCCCAGATCCTGACGGCGGCACGCCCGGTCGATGAGCTGGGTGGTCCGATCCGCATCGCCAAGGCGGCCGGCGAGGCGTCGCATGCCGGTTGGGTCGGAATTCTCAATCTCGTGATCGCGCTCTCGGTCGTCCTGGGCGTCTTCAACCTGCTGCCGGTACCGATGCTCGATGGCGGTCACCTGGCGATGTATCTGTACGAGGCGGTGCGGGGCAAACCCCTCAGTATCAAGGCGCAGGAACTTGGCCTGCGGGTCGGTTTTGCCCTGGTGATCGGCATGGCGTTGGTCGCAACATTCAATGATATCAGGCTCTTGCTGCGGTGAATAAGTGGGCATCTGCGGGAAGCGGATCAGGGGACAAAAGGGGTGGCTAAGGCATTGATCCCGGTCTATGAAACGGCGTTCCTGAATGTGGCCATCGGCAGGTCTGGGAAGATGCCGGGGGTGAGTTTGATCGTTCGCTGGGCCGTACTGGCCGTTGTCGCAGTTCTCGCATTCGCCACGACGGCGCACGCCCAGCGCGGCGGTGCCGCCGCGGGCACGATTGCCGCTGTTCAGATTCAGGGAAATGTTCGCGCTGAGCCGGAGACGATCCGCTCCTACCTCCAGCTCAAGGCAGGCCAGCCGTATGACGCGGCAGCCGCCGACCGGTCGCTGAAAGCCCTGTTCGGAACCGGTCTGTTCTCGGATGTCGTGATCGACATGCAAGGCTCGACCCTGGTGGTCAAGGTCACGGAAAATCCGATCATCAATCGCGTCGCCTTCGAAGGTAACAGCAAGATCGACGACGACAAGCTGCGCGACGAGGTCCAATCGCGGGCCCGCCAGGTCTTCACGCGGGCGCGCGTGCAATCCGACGTCGAGCGCATTCTCACCATTTACCGTCGCGGTGGTCGCTACAATGCTTCGGTAGAGCCCAAGATCATCAATTTGGAGCAGGGCCGCGTCGATCTCGTCTTCGAGATCAACGAGGGCGACGTGACGGGCATCAAGCGCATCACGTTCGTGGGCAACGAAGCATTCAGCGACGGAACGCTGCGCGGCAAGATCCGGACTTCGGAGAGTGCCTGGTGGCGGTTCCTGTCCTCGGATGATCGCTTCGATCCGGATCGCCTCAATCTCGATCGCGAGCTACTGCGCAAATTCTACCTTTCCGAGGGCTATGCCGACTTTCGCGTCGTGTCGGCCGTCGCCGAGCTGTCGCCCAACCGTGACGGCTTCTTCCTCACTTTCACGATCAACGAAGGCGAGCGCTACAAATTCGGCGAAGTCGATGTGTCGAGCCGCTTCCAGGGGTTGGATGTCGACGTCCTGAAGACCTTTCTCCCGATGAGTGAAGGCGATTGGTACGATGCCACCGACGTGGAAAAGACCATCGCCACGCTGACCGACGTTGTCGGCGCGCTGGGCTATGCCTTCGTCGAAGTCCGTCCCAACATCCGACGCAACAAGGATATCAAGACGGTCGACGTGACCTTCGAGGTCCAGGAAGGGCCGCGTGTCTATGTCGAGCGCATCAACATTTCGGGCAACACACGTACCCTGGACAAGGTGATCCGGCGCGAGTTCCGTCTCGCCGAGGGCGATGCCTTCAGTAGCGCAAAGGTTCGCCGCAGTCAGGAGCGCCTGCGCGCCCTCGGCTTCTTCGAGAAAGTCGATGTCTCGGCCGCACCCGGCTCGGCGCCCGACAAGACGAATCTCGAGGTCCAGGTGGTCGAGCAGAGCACCGGCGATATCTCGTTCGGCGCCGGCTATTCGAGCACGGCAGGCATCGTTGGCGATATTTCGATCAAGGAGCGCAATCTGCTGGGCAAAGGCCAGGAAGTGCGCCTCGGCCTGTCGCTGGGCACCTTGAGCACCAATATCGAATTCAGCTTTACGGAGCCTTATTTCCTGGATCGCGACATGGTGGCCGGGATCGATATCTTCCGGACGTCGAACGACCGGCAGGCGGTCGCCAACTACAGTGATGCCAGCCTGGGCTTCGCGCTGCGCAGCGGCTGGGCCTACAGCGAGCACACGCGGCAAGTCGTTCGCTACACTTTGCGGCAGACCAACATCTATAACGTCCAGCCTTGGGCCTCACCCGTCGTGCAGGCACAGGCGGGCTATGCGACGGTCTCTGAAGTTTCGGAGACAATCGCCTGGGATACGCGCGATACGCGACTCAACACGACAAAAGGATGGCTGTTGCGCAATACGATAGCCATCGCAGGCGCCATCGGAACCGAGCAGTACGCCCGGACGACGGCTGATGCGGTTTACTTCCGCAGCCTTTTCGAAGACATCGTGATATCGGTCGGTGGCTCGGTCGGCGTCGTCCTGCCCTACAACAACACCAACATTCGGCTGAACAACCTCTTCTTCCTCGGCGGCGACAACCTGCGTGGCTTTGCGGTTGCCGGTGTCGGCCCTCGCGACGCCGGCACCGCCGACGCCCTGGGGGGCCAGTATTTCTATACGACGACGGCGGAACTGAGCTTCCCACTGTACGGTATTCCCAAGGAACTCGGCCTGCTCGGCAAGGTGTTCGTCGACACCGGTTCGCTTTGGGGCAATCAGGCAGAGGGCTTCGGGGCATCGGTTCTCGACAGTCAGCTGATGCGGGTCGGAACGGGCTTCGGCATTCAGTGGATATCGCCGTTCGGGCCGATCCGTGTAGACTACACCTTCCCGGTCGTTCAGGAGGTGTGGGATAAGACTCAGAACTTCCGCTTCAGTTTCGGAACCCGGTTCTGAGCGAGGGATGGCGGTGACATGAACATCCAGGCCGACAAGACAAGCCTTTCGACGGCCACCTCCGTCGACATCAAGCGCATCTTGCAGATGATTCCGCATCGTTATCCGATGCTGATGGTCGATCGCGTGATCGACATGGAGCTCGATCACAGCGCCGTCGGGATCAAGAATGTCAGCATCAACGAGCCCTTTTTCCAGGGCCATTTCCCTTCCGAGCCGGTGATGCCGGGCGTCTTGATCGTCGAGGCGATGGCCCAGACTGCCGCCGTGCTGGTTGTCGCCACTTTCGGAGCCGAGTCGGAAGGCAAGCTGGTCTATTTCATGTCGATCGACGGCGTGCGGTTTCGTCGACCGGTGATGCCGGGCGATCGCCTCGAGCTTCACGTCGAAAAGGTCCAGAGCCGCGCCAACGTCTGGAAATTCTCCGGCAAGGCAATGGTCGACGGCAAGCTGGCTGCCGAGGCGACGTTCGCCGCCATGATTCGCGACAGGTAGGGGGAGACGAAAATGCCCGACACCGCAGCCAACTACCGGATGCTGCATACGATGATCCGCGTCGTAGATCTCGAAAAGTCGCTCGCGTTCTATACCGGTCCGATGGGAATGAAGATGCTGCGCAAGCGCGACGTCCCGGAGGGAAAGTACAGCCTCGCATTCGTGGGCTACGGCGACGAAAAGGAACATTGTGTGGTCGAGCTGACCCACAACTGGGACCAGACAAAACCCTATGAACTCGGCAGCGGCTTCGGCCACCTCGCCATCGGCGTGCCCGATGTGTACGGCGTCTGTGACCAGGTCACGAAAGCCGGAGGCAAGGTCACGCGCGCGCCCGGACCCGTGAAGTTCGGCACGACGGTGATTGCCTTCGTCGAGGATCCCGACGGCTACAAGATCGAGCTGATCGAGCGCAAGTAGGGCCGATCTTCTTCAACTAGAGCAGATTCCCATTAATCGAAGCCATAGCCTGCATGTGTGAAGAAGTTTTCACATTCGATTGGCTTGAAGGTTTGGAGAGCGTCTGCCGCTGCAGTTTCGAGGGCTTCGATGGTTCG
>Ga0082335_1001343_pt1 | contig 53077 bp, 49 predicted proteins | sample Subgrocontami58m_FD_72375 | JGI IMG/M metagenome (GOLD analysis project Ga0082335, IMG submission 72375) | Subsurface groundwater microbial communities from S. Glens Falls, New York, USA - GMW37 contaminated, 5.8 m (SPADES assembly) (version 2) ... | reverse complement strand
TTGGAGTCACGGTCATCCACCACCCACAGCGCCTCCACATCGTACGGTACGGTCATGGCGTGCGGATTGGTCTGGAACTTCAGGTAAGCCGGCAAAGCAGGGTTGGCTGCTTCCGGGTCCGGGTCGCGGATATCTCCCCCGATAAAGCCCGCGAACGGGTTCTCGATAAGCGCGCCCTCGAAGCCGGCGCCGCTGCCCGCGTCCGTAGCAACCGGGCCGCCAGGTCCCCGGATCGTGCTGAGGTTGGCCGCGCAGCGGAACTTGCCGTCCCGTCCGGCGCCAACAGGTATGGCCCGGTTCCACTGGGTGGCGAAATAGGAATCGGGAGGGCCGATGAGCAGCGCCTGGTACAGGCCGAACTCAAAGTGCTGCACCGTGTTCCGGTGGCAGTGGCAGAAATAGAAGCCGGTGAAGTTGGGCTGCCACTGGTAGGTGTAGTGGCCTACCTCCATGGAGCAGTGTCCCACGCCGTCGTTAATGGGGGTTGGCTCGATGCCGTGCCAGTGAATAGTATGGGGAGGCGGGCCGTGTCCTGAAGTCTCACCGTGGAACCACACCCCCCGGGGCATCCGGATGGTGGCTCCGGGGAAGTTCCCCCCGCCGGTGGCCGGGTTATCGTGGTCCCGGAACAGGTAGAAATTTATCCTCTTGCCGTCCCAGGCGTCAATTCGCGCGCCGTGCAACAGGTCGCGCTGCACGGTATGTGGGGTGCTGGGCGTGTTCTGGTAACCGGCCGCCGCCATTACCTCAGGGACAGGGTTGGTAGGGTTAATCAGGTCAGGAGTGGAGGGGCTTTCCGTGGGCGGGTCCCACATCTTGACATACATGCCCTCCATCATGACTACGGACTGGCGGGGTACTCTATAAGCTGGATTTGCTACTGACATCTCATTTCTCCTTTACTTTTTCCGCTCAGCACTTCGCCTAGCCTCCGATCTCACCAATGGGGGGCGCGGCGCGCTCCGTATGCCGGCAGCCGCGGTAATTCTGAAATCCCATGTGGAAATCATGGTCCATGGGGAAGTCCATCATGCCGTTCCGGTCGCCTGTGAAGTAAATGCCCGAAATCAACCCGGTGTTGTAGTTGCCGCCCTGGGCGGTCTGGGTCGGCTCGGAGTGGTCGTGCATAGGATAGCAGAGAGGCGACATCCTCTGTCCCATCTCTACCTGCTGTCCGGCGGCATTCAAAGCCTTGGTCCCCAGAGGCGGCATATACCTGTTGAACTCCTCGATGGGCGGCCACACGGGATGGCCGTTGGCGGTCTGCAGCGGCGTTTCCGGAATGCCGATGCCTTTGGGATGGCCGACATCCGGCGGCCTCATGAAAGGCACTGTGTAGTCAACCCTGTCCATCGGGTCCACCCTGAATACGTCTACCCAGATGGGGTTGGGATTAACCACGCCGTTGACGCTGGTTATCCACATATGGTTGGCATGGAGGTGCATGGAGTGGGTCCACAGCCCGGCATTCAGGATATGGACAATCGCAGGCTCTCCCACGCGCCCCATCATGGTGATATATGGGCTGAAGTGGGAGCCCCACCCGGACTGGCCGTTGATCGTAAAGTATTGTGGTAACATGGCATCGGGACTGGAATGCTGGTGCAAATGGAATGTGTCCCTCAGGAATTTGTCCAGGAACTGCTGGGCGGGGTAGTCCTGTCCGGCCGTGTAGTTCCCTACCGCCGCAAACAAATTGGGGCTGGCCTGGTGCGTCAGCCAGATGTACTGCCGGAATGGCGGGCAGTTGACAACCGGCGTTGGGCCGTCAAGCGCCGGGTCGTAAAGCGCCCAGGTTCTCGAGTCTCCTTCTTCCCAGGCCAGGCCGGGGAAATGTGCCGAGCCAAATTCATCATAGAGCTGCTGCACAGCGGGCGTCGGATTATCATAGGGGGTAAACTTGTGGCCGGCAGCGGAGGCTACCGGCATGACGATCAGAGCGCCGTGAAGGCCCATCACTCTGTTGACAGGCTGGTTGAGATTGTCATAGTAAAGGTGGGCGCCTGACGTGTTAGCCGTAAAAGAGCCGTTCCAGGTCGCCGCCGGGGCGATAGGACCGCTGTCAACCATGCCCGGGATATAGAATGCGTGGGGCTCATCCAGGTCATTGGTGACCGAGATATTGATGGTGTCTCCCTTCGCGGCCATGATAATGGGCCCGGGGCATTCGGCAGGGTAATTAGGCGCGACACTTTTGTAAGTCCAGAAATAGCACTGCGCGCTATTTGTAGAGTTGTGCGTCGCCATGTCCTTCAGGATATCAGTAATGTGGAAGTCAAGAGTCTGGACGGCGGCATAAGCTCCGTTCGTCACAAGGCCCGGGATCTTCAAAATCCGGCTTCCCACCAGTATGGTGGCTACCCCGGCAATGCCGTACCTGAGAAATTCCCTCCTGTTTATTGTTTTCATAGTCTCCTCTTCTTTAAGCTTTGCCCTTTTTTACCGGCCGCTACAGCGGCGCGTGTTATTGATTTCAAGGTAACATCCTTCAGGATTACACAAGTCAGTATGTGACTGATGTTTTTGTAAGTTCTGGCTGATTACTTTGTAAGATTTTGCTTACAGGGGAAATGTCATAAGTTTGTAATGTTATTGGCGATTTTTTTATGACTTCTTAATGATGCGCCTGTAACATTAGCTATGTGAAAATATTTGCCAACAACTAAACGATGGGAAAACTAAGCTCAATCAGCGGGCGGTCATTTGTTTTAATGGCAGCCGTGATGCTCATCGTGCCTTTTCTTGCTAACTTCTTAAGTGCGAGCACGCTTCATGAAATTGCCGAACTATTAACAATTGTCCTGTCCTTCAGTATTGTTACGGTAATCTGGAACGCGCGCCGTTTTCAAAATCATAGCTACCTTGTATTTATAGGTATGGGCTTTCTCTTCAATACAGGTCTCACCGTTTTTAATACCCTGGATATCGGCAGTACGAGCGGGTTATTCCCATATTATGAGTTCCGGGAGATGGCAATCGAGGAGATTATTTCACTGTATATTTTGGGCTTCTCGTTCCTTTTCGCTCCATTACTCCTTCACCGCAAGCTTAAGGTCGGCATCATCTTTCTGATACACGGGATGATTCTCCTGTTCCTGCTGGCCCTTGTTTTCTACTGGCATCTATCCTCCGAGAGCCTGGTGGAAGCAAATGGTCTTACCACCATGGGTACGGTCAATGAATCTATTCTTATGCTCGTCTTGCTGGGCGCCGTCGCGCAGTTGCTTAGACATCGCAGGGAATTTGACTGGAACATTTTGCAGCTGCTGATTACTGCCATAGCGATTGCGCTGGTTTCCAGAGCGGTTCTTATAATTAACACGGAGCAATCAACATCGCTGCTCGTGGCCGGGCAGTTTTTCCAGCTTATATCCTTTTACCTGTTTTATGTAGCTTTTGTAGAAGTCGGCATTGCCGAACCGCATAACCTCCTTTTCCGTGACCTGAAGCTAAGCAAAGAATCCCTCGCTGATCAGGCAGAAGAGCTGGCAAGCGCCAACCGGAAGCTGGAACAGGAAATCGTCGAGCGCAAGCAGATCGAACAGGCCCAGAGGTCACAGTGGGAGATGCTCATAAAAGTGCTGGACACGCTGGAAAACCGGGTTTATATCTCAAATCCGAACTATGACATTGAATATATAAATCCTTCAATCGCAAAAAGGTATGGACCGGCGCTCGGCAGGAAGTGCTACGAGTATTTCCATGGCAGCAGTGCAATCTGTCCCTGGTGCAGGAACAATGAAGTTTTTGCCGGCACGGCCACACGCTGGGAATGGCATTCCGCCAAGACCGGCAAAAGTTACGATGTAATTTCAACGCCTATCAGGAACACTGAAGGAACTATTTCCAGGCTGACCCTGTTGCAAGATATTACGGAGAAGAAACGGGCTACGTCTCAAATTCAACTTCAGACCAGAATTCTCTCCAGAGTGAAGGATGCGGTCATTGTCCTGGATGAACATTATGGAATAGCGTCATGGAACGCCGGCTCGGAGGCAGTCTTTGGCTGGAAGGAAGATGAGATCGCCGGGAAGCCGCTCACGGACGTTTTTCACAGGCAGTTTTTCAACAGTGATTCTGCCGAGAGCGTCGGTACCGGGGTCATGCAGCATCGCAAGGATGGGACGCCAGTATGGATAGATTACTGCTTTTTTCCGGTCCAGAATCCCGCCGGGCAAGTTTCTGGTTATGTATGCCTGCTGAGGGATGTCACCGAACGCGTGCGTTCGGAAGAATCTCTTAGGAAAAGTGAAGAGCTATACCGTAATTTTTCTGTGCACCTGGAACAGGCCATGGAAAAGGAGAGACAGTGCATCGCCCATGAGATTCATGATGAGTTCGGACAGATTTTAACCGCTTTGAAGTGGGACCTGTGCTCCTTAGATGAAGATAAGTGGGGAGATAATAAACGCCGCGCTACATGCATACAGAGCATGTCCGCCATGATTGATGACGCTACGAATTCAATACAGAGTGTTACTGAAAGATTGAGGCCCACACAACTGGATAATCTGGGTCTTGGTCCCGCCATTGAATGGCATACGGCAGAATTCCAGAAACGTACCAGCATCAAATGTAAATTAAATCTGGAAGACGAAACTGAAAGTGTAAGAGGAGACCGCGCCATAGCGGTTTTTCGCATACTTCAGGAAGCGTTAACCAATGTAGCGAGACACTCACAGGCCACAGGTGTAGACATATGCTTTAAGAGGAAAAATGGTAGACTGTTACTGATGGTCCGGGACAACGGCAAAGGTATTACCGCGGACCGGAAATCGGACAACAGGTCGTTCGGACTGATGGGGATGCGGGAGCGCGCCAGTTCCTGCGGAGGAGAAATAGAAATATCAGGGGTAGAAGGCGTAGGCACCACGGTGAGATTGAGCATCCCGGCTGCCTGTAAGGAGGATACCAGTGATAAATCTTCTTGTCGCTGATGACCATGTACTCATTCGCGAAGGACTTAAGAGGATTATAAGCACTGCATCTGATATTGCTGTGGTTGAAGAGGCGGCGGATGGCAACGAGGCCCTGCAAAAAATACTCGATACTAACTGCGATATCGCCCTGCTGGATATCTCGATGCCCGGTTTAAGCGGGATAGAAATACTGCAACAGTTAAAAAAAACAGAGAAATACCAGTCACCCCGCATAATCATACTCAGCGTGTACCCCGAAGATCAGTATGCTGAAAGAGCTCTGAGGGAGGGGGCTTTCGGATATTTACTCAAGAAAAGCAAGCCGGATGAGTTGCTTTCAGCGATTCGTACGGTGTACCGGGGCGAGAAGTACATAAGCAGGACTTTTGCCCAGAATCTGGCTCTGGCCCTTGAGATAGGAGTTTCGAAACTGCCTCATGAGACTCTTTCTCACAGAGAATACCAGGTGATGTGCATGATTGGCATGGGTAAGACAGTTAGAGAGATTGCCGAGGAGCTCTCAATAGGTGTCAAAACCGTTGGTACTTACCACACCCGCATTCTTGAGAAGATGGGTATGAAGACTAACGTGGATCTGGCGCGGTACGTTATGGAACACAAGCTACACTGCGAATAGCAGTTGTGTTACTTATTTTGACCGCCGGTCACTTTGCTTGCAACTCATAGTCCGGCGGCAGCCTTCTCGATCGGCACTTTTTTTGGCTGGCGATCCAGGATTCGAACCTGGGCTCACGGATCCAGAGTCCGCTGTCCTACCGCTAGACTAATCGCCAGTGTGATGAGAGGACAACTTCACTAAGATTATATATGTTATGCGGGAGGATTATCAATCTTTTTGCCATTATTCTTTCCGCGCCACTAAACTGGCAATGTGCGAGTGCCGGCCTCCCTCCTCATCTACCTGGCTCTCATCATAGTCGAGGACTTTCAGACCGCTGAACAGCTTCCGCAGTTCCCCCGGCTGGAAACGGAAGCGGTCTCTATGAGGTTCTTCCGACGGAACGGGCGGAAGCATGTGGCTCTGATAGATTAGAATTCCTCCGGTATTGAGAGATTCTATTATGTCCAGGACCATTTTCTTGTTTACGTAGAAGAAACCCAGAATGACATCGTACCGTCCGCGAATCAAGAATCTGTCCAGGTCCGCCACAACCCACTCGATTTTCAGGCCCTTCTCCAGCGCCTTGTTCCTGGCCAGCTTTATAGCTGTCGGTGATATGTCTACCGCGGTAACTTCGTAGCCTTTTCCAGCCATAAAAAGAGAATTTCGTCCTGAGCCGCAGGCCAGGTCAAGAGCTTTGCCCCGGGGAAGCCGGCGAATCCATTTTGTCAGCAGGTCCGCCGGTTTCTTGCGCGGTTCATAGCCATGACTCGAATATCTCTCGTCCCATCTGTTTTTCTCTTCTTTGCTCATCCGACCATTATATTGCAGGCCGATTCTTATTGACAATAGTAGCTATTTATCCTAATCTAATACTTAAACCGTATTCATATTTAGAAAGATGAGAGATGGAAATAAAAATAACGGGTAGAAATCAGGAAATCACTGAGAGCGTAAGAGACTATGTAAACAAGAAAATCAGCCGTCTGAGCAAGCATATGCCCAGCATTACCGAAGCCATGGTCGAACTGGCCGATGAGAAAACTCGAGCTCCGGACGTGCGCTTTGTAGCTCAGGTTACCCTTAACTGTGACGGCACTCTGCTTAGAGGCGAGGACAGGACGCAGAATCTTTTCGCGTCCATTGATGGCGTAGTCGAAGTCATGGACCGGCAGCTGGAAAAGTTCAAGGGCAAGCTCCACAAGAAGAACCAGATTCATGCCGCAAGGAGAAAGTCCGTCCAGGAGAGCTTAGCCGCCGCACCTCAGTCGCCTGCCGAGGAGTCTCCAATAGTAAAGGTGAAACACTTCGCCGTGAAACCCATGACGCCCGAGGACGCAGTGGACCAGATGGATTTTCTGGGACACGACTTCTTCTTCTTTATGAATTCCTCAACCAGCAAGTATAACGTAGTCTACCTGCGCAAAGACGGGAAGTACGGTCTTATAGAGCCAGACTGACGGTCTTCCTCGAAAAACATGCCTTTGAATAGAACTGAGCCCACACTGCTGGTCTTTCATGGCGGAATGGGCGGAAGCCCCGTGGAGGAAGCAGTCTCCGAAGCTCAGAAGGCTATAGCCTTGGACCTGCTGACCAGGGGGAAATTCAAGAACAGAATCCTGGTTACCGATAGCGCCGACCTGGCGGAAAAAGCCGGAAACGGCACACCCGTCGAGATTTGTGGCAATCCTTTCCATTTCGGCCGCAGCCTGCGCGGTATCATCAACAAATACAAAATAGCCAGGCCATTCTATGTGGGGGGAGGCTTTCCTCTGCTGTCTCAGCAAGAAATGGAGGGCACGGCAGAATTACTTCGTCAAGGGGAAGACTGCGTAATCGCGAACAATTTTTACTCCGCCGACATGGTGGCTTTCACTCCAGGCTCATCAATAGATAGAGTTGAATTGCCCGCGAAAGACAACCCTCTGGCGCGTCTGCTTGTGGAACAGGCGGGCCTGAAGTTCATGCCCCTTGTCCGTTCGGTCTCCAATCAATTTGACATAGATACGCCCACGGACCTGCTGTTCCTGGGACTTCATCCTGCCTGGAAAGATAGAGTGCGCGGCTACTTAAGTCTCGATGATTCCAGGCTCAAAGCCGCCGTAGCCTGCTTCCAGGATAAGAACGCGGAGGTGATAGTCTTCGGGCGCGTTAACAGCTACGTATGGTCCAGACTGGAAACCCAGACAAGGTGCCGCATACGGCTTTGGGCTGAAGAAAGAGGATTGAAGTCGGAAGGCAGGCTTCAAAACGGGAAGGCAAAGTCTCTTGCCGGGTTCCTGCTGGAGAAGACGGACTTTCGTTCTTTCTTTGATATGCTGGCGCGGATGGGAGACGCAGCGTTCATAGACAGCCGTGTTATTTTCGCCCATTTTGGGCTGTCAGTGAGCAGAAAAGACAGATTCAACTCGGACCTGGGTAATTTTCGGGAAATTGAAAACAAGTTTGTCCGCGATTTCACCAGGGCTTCTGTTGAAGCGCCCATACCTGTGGTCATGGGAGGACATTCCCTGATAAGCGGGGGGATGCTACTCCTTTTAGAACTGGTGGCGGATAAGTTATAATTTCCAGCGGGCCGCCTGTGGCTGACCCTCCCTGCGAGATTTACGAAGGAATCGATTCTTTATGAACAAAGTAGAGACAAGCGACGTCGAACTGAATAACTACATGGAAATGGAGAAGAGGCGCCAGGAGAACACCATCAATCTCATCGCCTCGGAGAATTATGCCAGCAAGGCCGTTCTCGATGCCCAGGGATCCTGGCTGACAAATAAATATGCCGAAGGTTACCCGGGCCACCGCTATTATGGCGGCTGCGAGGCTGTGGACGAGGTTGAGAAACTGGCTATTCAGAGGTCCATGAAACTATTCAAGGCCGGACATTCCAACGTCCAGCCGCACAGCGGCTCCCAGGCTAATTTTGCCGCCTATATGTCTATACTGTCCCCTCATGAGAGGATTCTCAGCATGGGCCTCCCTCATGGAGGGCATCTCACCCACGGCTCTGCCGTTAACTTCTCCGGCATGTTCTTTAGTTTCAGCTGCTATGGCGTGGACAGGAAAACCGAGCAGTTGGACTATGACCAGATAGAGAAGCAGGCGAAGGAATTCAAACCCAGGCTGATAGTCGCCGGCGCCAGCGCATATGCCAGGACTATAGATTTCAAGAGTTTCCGGCAGATAGCGGACAAGGTCGGGGCCAGGCTCATGGTTGATATGGCGCATATTGCGGGAATGGTTGCCGCGGGACTGCACCCCTCCCCAGTGCCGTATGCCGACATTGTGACCTCGACGACTCATAAGACTTTGAGAGGCGCCCGGGGAGGCTTCATTCTCTGCCGTGAGGATCTGGCTTCCTCCGTGGATTCCGCCGTGTTCCCGGGTATGCAGGGAGGACCTCTGGAAAACATAGTGGCAGCCAAGGCGGTCACCTTTTTTGAGGCCCTTCAGCCTGATTTCCTGGAGTATCAGAAATCGGTCATGTCTAACTCAAAGGCCATGGCCGCGGAACTGCAACGGTCTGGCCTGAGGCTGGTCTCCGGGGGCACGGATAACCACATGACTCTCTTGGACCTGACTCCTCTCGGAATAACCGGCAGAGTTGCGGAGAAAGCCCTAGAAACGGTGGGAATCATCGTTAACAGAAACAGCATACCCTTTGACATTCATCCTCCCCAGGTGACCAGCGGCATCAGGGTCGGTACCCCGGCGGTTACCACTCGCGGTATGGATGCGGAGGATGTCAAGAGGCTTGCCCAGCTTATTTGCCAAGTACTGACCAATCTGGGCGATGAGCCGGTGAAAAGGAAAGTCAGGCGGGAAGTGGAGGAATTTTGCCTGCGCTATCCCATACCGGCCTTTCTGGAATAGCTATACCCTGAGACTTCGGCGACCCGCAGTTCGGCGTTCCGGGTACGAGCGACAGCGGGCACCCTGTGAGTTCGTCTGCCTTGCTCCGAGTATGTGCTCATGCTATAATTGCTCTTTAGCAAAATTTAACTCTATGAAGCGGAGGCGTTAAGATTGCGGGATTATGAAATGGTGGTGATCATGAGACCGGATATTCCGGATGAGAATATTCAGGCCTCTGTGGATAATCTGTCTCAAATAATTACCTCAAAGGGCGGCGTCATCGGGAAAATCGAGCCCGGGGGCCGCAAGAAACTGGCTTATCCGATAAAGCGTTTCAACGAGGGGAGCTATTTTTTGGCCCAGTTCAAGCTGGAACCAAAGATGGTGAGCGACCTGGAAAAACCCCTTCTTATCTCCCAGGATATTTTGAGGCATCAAATAGTAAGTTTGGAAGCCTGAATTTGTGAGTTGAAAGCTGATGCACGGGAGCATGCAGCTTTTCCGGCTCCGAACCAGGGCGGAAAACGGGAGACAAAATGCCAGGACTAAATAAGGTAATGCTTATCGGTAACTTGGGTAAAGACCCGGAGATGCGGTACACACCGCAGGGCCATCCGGTAACAACTTTCAGCCTTGCGGTTAATAGGACCATTCCTGGAGGTGAGGGAGAGCGGAAGGAGGAGACGGAATGGTTTAACATAATTACTTGGAACAAGACGGCAGAGATCTGCAATCAATACTTGACTAAGGGGAAAAGGGTTTTTGTCGAAGGAAGGCTGCATATTAGAACATGGGAAGGGCAGGATGGACAGAAAAGGACAAATGTTGAAGTGATCGCGAACACGGTCTTCTTCCTCGATAAGGCTTCTACTGTCTCTCTTCCCGAAGAGGCGGTGCCGGATGATACATCCCCTGAGAATCTTCCTTTTTAGGCAGTGAAATAGAAATAGTTTCCTTCCCGATGTATCGGGGACGAAAGATGTGAGGTTAAATGGCAGACGAATTTCCAACTCAGAGATCCAGAGCGCCTGGACAGGCTTCAAAGGAATCTTTTTCCAAGACCAGGGGAAAAAGGGAGGGCGGGAGGCCAAGGTTCGTTCCGCGGCGGCGAGTCTGTTACTTCTGTGTCTACAAGGACAAGGCCATTAACTATAAGGATACGCTCCTGCTCAAGGGCTACCTGTCGGAAAGAGGCAAGATTGAGCCCAGGAGAAGGTCCGGAAATTGCGCCAAGCATCAGAGAGCTATCTCCCTGTCAATAAAAAGAGCCAGAACGCTCGGCCTTCTACCGTTTACGGGAGAGCATATCAGGAAGATGGGCATCGCGGGACTGGGCATAAGACCGATGGTAAAGGAACCTCCCAGGGAGGTCCGGCAGTCCGGCGGTCCGGCCGAACCCAGGCAGCAGACGGCAAACGGCAGACAGTAGTACCGCTTCTCTGCTATGTTTGATTGGTCAAACACCTGCACGAATGAGTAGACATAGTTTGAGGAAAGTGGCTTGCCGAAAAAACAGATCAAAGTAAAAAGAGCGCCAAGCAGACAGCAGCTCTCACGCCGTCAAAGGGAAAGAAAGATACAGCGCATAACCCTGTATGTCGGTGTTTCGCTCATCTCCCTGGTACTGCTGTTCATAGCGTTTGGTTTTTATAACAACGAAATACGCCCCTTGCGCAAACCTGCTTTCAAAGTCAATGACGTGGTCATCAGGACTGAGAATTATGTTGATGCTTTGAAGCTCTTCGCTCAAAGCGAGAACCCCGTAATAAGAGCTAATATAGCCGATTACGCTCTTGATTTCATGCAGACCAACGAACTGATAAAGCAGGCCGCCATAAAGGCGGGGGTTGTTCTGACACCGGCGGAAATAAGTGAAGCCATGAGCAAGTCAAAAACGTCCATGGAACCGGATAAGCTGCGCAATCTTATCGTGGTGGACCTCTACGCGCAAAAGACAAGAGAAAACCTGGCCTCGAAGGTGCCGGCCCGTAGCGACCAGGTCCATTTGATGTCCATTCTTCTTGAAAACAGGGAAAAAGCTCAGGACATAAGAGAAAGACTGAACGCGGGAGAAGAGTTCGCCAGTATGGCGAGGCAATTTTCCCTTGATCCTGCCTCCAGGGATAAAGGTGGAGACCTGGGATGGATGCCCAGAGAGCTTGTGGACAAGGGTATTGTAGATGTGGCCTTCAGGACAGAACCGGGTGGAGTCAGCGAGCCTCTGGGTCAGGAAGGAACCCCGGGCTTTTATCTCCTGAAAGTTGTGGAGAGAAAGAATGACGCGGAGATAACTCCCGAGATGAAGGAAAGGATGGCTTCCCAGGCTTTCGCCGACTGGGTCAGCGGTCTGAGGAAGGAAGCCACAGTAGAGGTCTATCTCAGCGAAAAAGACAAACTGAAAGCCCTGGCGCTTGCCGGGAAAAAGTAACTTTTGTAGTAGTCCTATCATGCAAGGTGTCTTAACCAGGTACAAACAGTATCTACCAGTCACCGGCAAGACCCCGATATTCTCTCTTGGCGAAGGCAGCACTCCCCTGGCCAGGTCATCCAGGCTGGAGAGGGAACTTGAGGTAGGGGAGCTTTACTTCAAGCTGGAAGGATGCAATCCTACCGGGTCATTCAAGGACAGAGGCATGGTGGTTGCGGTAGCCAAGGCCCTGGAGGCGGGAAGCGCCGCCATAATGTGCGCTTCCACAGGCAACACCAGCGCGTCTGCCGCCGCCTACGGGGCTAACAGGCATTTGAAAACCATGGTGCTGGTCCCCCAGGGCAACATCGCCAAAGGAAAACTGGCTCAGGCATCGATGTATGGAGCGGAGATAGCCTGTATTGAGGGGAATTTCGACCAGTCCCTCGAAATGGTGAGGCAGATTACTCAAAAGCATCCTATAACCCTCGTCAATTCCATCAATCCCTTCAGAATAGAAGGACAGAAAACGGCGGCTTTTGAGATTGTGGATGACCTCGGAGATGCTCCGGATTATCTCTTTATTCCTGTAGGTAACGCGGGGAACATTACGGCCTACTGGAAGGGCTTCAAACAATATCTGGAGCTGGGCAAAATCAGGAAGGGGCCGAAGATGATGGGTTTCGAAGCTGAAGGCGCGGCTCCCATAGTGAAAGACATGATAATACAGAACCCGAAGACGGTTGCCTCGGCCATCCGCATAGGAAATCCGGCAAGCTGGAAAGGCGCCGTGGCCGCCAGAGATGAATCCCGCGGCGTTATTGATTTTGTCACCGACGACGAGATAATACAGTCTTATACTTCACTCGCCAGGAACGAGGGTGTTTTTGGAGAACCGGCTTCGGCAGCCGGCCTCGCAGGACTTATTAAGATGAAGAGGGGCGGCATGGATTTCAGAAACCAGAGAGTAGTCTGTGTCATAACCGGCTCCGGGTTGAAAGATCCCGAGACCGCTCTGAACAATGCCCCCGATTTCAAAGTGGTCCCGCCCAGGCTCGCAGAGCTGGAAAAAGCCTTGAGCCTGGGGTAGAGAGCGCTTCCCGCCTCACCTGCGGAGACAGACCAGTTAATAGAAGGAGTGAAGGATGGAGAAAACACACATTCACGGAGCTGGAGAGTTCTATTCCTATTATCCCAAGCTGGTAGTCATTGTAACGGCACACCATGAAGGTAAGGAGAACGCCATGACGGCGGCATGGCACTCTCCGGTTTCGTTTACCCCTCCTCTTTATGGAATCTTTATTTCACCAAAAAGATTTACCCATGAGCTCATACTGGGCAGCCATGAATTCTGCCTTAACTTCTTAACGCTCGAAAAAGCCGACATAGCTGCTAGAATAGGGGGAGTAAAAGGGGTGGAGACGGACAAGTTCTCCCTGTTGAATCTCAAGAAGGAGAAAGGGATCAAGGTGGACGCGCCTGTCCTGGAGGATTCCTACGTTTCGCTTGAGTGCAGGGTTAAAGAGCGCCGTCCCTACGGCGACCACGACCTGTTTGTAGGTGAAGTCCTTGTGACTCACTTTATTAAAGACCTCTTTCTTCCCAAGGGAATAGTCGACCTGAACAAAGTGAGGCCTGCCTTGTATGTGGGAGCGGACAATTATGTGAGCGTAGCTCCTGAGACTTTGAGATTCATTGACAGGGCGCTCAAGCCGCAGCAGGGGAAGAAGAGTTAGCTTTCGCCGGCGTGACATAGGACTCCGTCCTCTGCACAGGCGGGACGCCCGTGCCACCGTATCACATATGGAGTACAACTTTGATAGATAAAGGCAGAATAGAAAAAGCCGTAAAAGAAATCATCGGGGCCATCAATGAGGATCCTTCCCGGCAGGGTATGAGAGACACGCCCGCCCGCATAGCCGATATGTATGAGGAGTTGTTCGAGGGGATCGGACAGGACCCTGCCGCGGAGCTGTCCATGGGGTTCGAGGAAGGTCACAGAGAGATGGTCATATTGAAGGATATCCCCTTTTACTCCCTTTGCGAACACCATTTTCTCCCCTTTTTCGGTTTTGCTCATGTGGGATATATTCCGAATATCGATGGCAAAGTCGTCGGCACCAGCAAGCTGGGAAGGGTAGTAGAAATCCTGGCCAGAAGGCCGCAGCTCCAGGAGCGCCTCACAACTCAAATAGCGGATACCATTACAAAGGCCATCAATCCGGACGGCGTTGCCGTAGTCATTAAGGCCGAGCACCTCTGCATGACCATGCGGGGAATAAAGAAGCCGGGCAGCAACGTTATTACGTCCGCCACCAGAGGTGTTTTCCGCTCCAGACAGGCCACCAGGGCTGAATTCCTTGCTCTCGTAGAAGGGAGATAAAGTGATTTTCCGCAATCTCGATCTGCTGAGGGAGGACCCCGCTGGTTTTCTAGTTCTGATCCTTATGGTATCAGTGGCCCTGCTGATAGCCATCACGATACACGAGTTCAGCCACGCGTGGACAGCCTCTTTCTTTGGAGACGACACGGCGAAACGTCAGGGGCGGGTATCCCTCAACCCTCTGGTACACCTGGACCCCATCGGTACCCTGATGCTGTTGTTTGTGGGCTTCGGATGGGGCAAACCCGTCCCGGTGAATTCGCTCCGGTTGCGCAGGGAAAGAGATATGGCGCTCGTAGCTTTTGCCGGTCCCCTCTCCAACCTGGTTTTCGCGGCTCTTCTGTTCCTTCCTTTCCGCTTTGGCAATATGGCTCCTCCTGACGTCCTGGTCTATGTTCTCTTCTTCAGCATAGTCCTGGCCCTGTTCAATCTTATCCCCATACCTCCCCTGGATGGATTTAATGTAGCCATGGGCTTTGTTCCGGACAGATTACTTGGCAGGGCATACAAGTTCGCAATCTACGGTCCTATCGTCCTGGTAATGATACTGGGAGCTGATATGTTCCTGAATCTTGGAATTCTCAGCCGTTTGCTTTTTCCCGCGGTGAATTTCGTGGCCTGGCTTCTCACAGGCCAGAGGTTCATGTTGTGAGAAGAGTCTAGCTATGCGAGTATGCATAATCGGGTTGGGGCTGATCGGCGGTTCACTGGGCATGGCCCTGAAGAGGACCCCCGGTAAATATAAGATAGCGGGGTATGCCAGGCGGTCCATCACGGGCTATCAGGCCGTAAAGATGGGAGCGATAGATACCTTCGAGGGAGACCTGGAACTTGCCGTCCGGGACGCGAACATAGTTATCGCGGCAACCCCGATTCTGGCTGTCAGAGAGGTATTCCAAACCATTGCCGGTTCTTTGAAGAAAGGATGCATAGTCTCCGACGTGGGAAGCACAAAAAGACAGATAGCGTCCTGGGCCAAAAGCTTACTGCCCCGTGGAACAGAATTTGTAGGCGGGCACCCCATGGCCGGCAAGGAAAAAGCGGGCATAGACTACGCTGAGGCCGGTCTGTTCGAAGGATGCACCTACTGCCTCGTGCCCGGTCCGGCGGCTTCTCAGAGCGCCGTGCTGACCATGCGCGAAATGGTTGAAGACCTGCGCGCGAAGCCTGTCCTGATGGAAGCGGAGGAGCACGACAGACTTGTCGCTGCGATAAGCCATCTGCCCTTTATGGTCTCGTGCGCCCTGTTTTCTTCGGCGTGGGAGAGCGATGACTGGAAGAAGGCAAAAGCGCTGGCATCCAGCGGATTCAGAGATACTACGCGTCTGGCATCCGGCGATCCCACCATGTATCGAGACATATGCCTCACCAACAGGAAGAATATCAAGGCGCGGCTTAAAGCCTTCAGTGCTTCCCTGAAGAAGCTGGAAGACCGGCTCAATGACGAAGACGAAGACCTGCTGAAGGCCTTTCACAGCGTCAGAAAAGGAAGAGACGAGTGGCTGGCTGAGTGATGAATGTAGCAGTTAAGTCTCCTCCCGGACTGGCGGGTGAGATTGTTCCTCCCGGAGATAAATCTATCTCCCACCGTGCCGCGATTTTCAATGGCATAGGTTCAGGCTCGGCGCTCGTCACCAACTTTTCGCCGGGGGCCGATTGCTTTTCCACTGTGGAATGTCTGCGGATGCTGGGAGTGAAGATAGAAGTCGAGGAGAAGAGAAAGTTCTGTCCTTCTCTAAATATCGAGGGGAGAGGCAAACAGGGTCTGCGAGAGCCGGCCGATATCCTGAACGCGGGCAACAGCGGGACAACCATGCGCCTGCTCAGCGGTCTGCTCGCGGCCCAGCCCTTTTTCTTCGTGATAACAGGGGATGAATCTTTGCGCTCGCGGCCCATGGGAAGAATAATCAAACCCCTGCGGCTTATGGGCGCTCGGATATGGGGAAGAGATAACGACTCTTTGGCGCCGCTGGCAATCAAGGGAGGGCATCTCAAGAGCATTCGTTACGATCTTCCTGTAGCCAGCGCCCAGCTTAAGTCCGCGCTTATCCTGGCCGCGCTCTACGCTGATGGCGTGACCACACTGAGGGAGCCTGCTTCCTCCAGAGACCATACGGAGTCAATGCTGGCGGCAATGGGGGTAAGACTGGACAGGCAAGGCTTGCAGGTGTCGGTTAGTCCCATGTCGAGACCACCCGCATGTCATGACATCAGTGTGCCCGGAGACATAAGTTCGGGAGCTTTCTGGCTGGTGGCCGCTTTGATTCACCCAAATGCAAATGTGAAAGTGAAGAATTGCGGGCTGAATCCCACCAGGACGGGTATCATAGATGTATTGAAATCCATGGGAGCTTCCCTGGACATACTCGACGAAAGAGATGAAGGCGGCGAGAAAGTCGGCGATATCGTGGTGAAGTCCAGCCGTCTGAAGTCAACAACTGTAGAAGGGGAGATGATTCCCCGTCTCATAGATGAGCTGCCGGTAATAGCCGTTGCGGCCACGCAGGCTGAGGGTACAACGGTAATCAGGAACGCTGAAGAGCTGAGGGTAAAAGAATCGGACCGCATCGAGACAACGGTCAGGGAACTCTCCAGAATGGGAGCCAGCATCGAGGCGCTGCCGGATGGCATGGTAATCAAGGGACGGAGCGCTCTCAAAGGGGGCCTGGTGGACAGCCATAAAGACCACCGGCTGGCCATGTCCCTCGCGGTCGCCGCCCTTGCTGCCCGTGGTGAGACCACTATTGATAATTCGGACTGTGTGGATATATCATATCCTTCATTCTGGGAGCACCTCGGAATGCTGTCCGGCCTGATAAATCAAAACGCAAAATAGGACTTTCCCCTCCCTAAAAGGAGAGGGGTGAAGGGGTGAGGTTAATCATATGTCAACAGAACTGCTTCATATAGGTTTTGGCAACGTAGTTGCGGCAAACAGAATTCTGGGGATTGTCTCTCCCAGTTCCTCTCCCAGCAAAAGGCTGGTACGTGAGTCCAATGAAAAAGGCGTGATAATCGACATGACTCACGGCAGGAAAACCAAGGCAATTATCATCCTGGACAGCGGCCACGTGGTCCTGGCGGCCATCACCCCGGAGACTATTGCGGGCCGCTTGTCTTCCAGCCGCGGCTTGCAGCAGCAGGCGATCCCTGAAGAGGAGAAAGAGGAGTGCTAAAAAAGGACGGAGCAAAGCCTGAGGCTGCACCTCTTCTGATTGTCCTGTCCGGCCCCTCCGGCGTGGGCAAAGACGCGGTCATAGACGCGCTCAAGAAACGGAACAAGGGGCTTCATTTCATCGTTACTGCTACAACGCGGCCCATGCGTAAGGGGGAAAAGGAAGGAGTTGACTACTTTTTCCTCTCCGAGGACATGTTCAAGCAAGGGATACTGGAAGATGAGTTCCTCGAGTGGGCCAAGGTCTATGACCATTACTACGGAGTCCTCCGCGCCAGGGTACAGGAAGCCTTGAACAGGGGAAGCGACGCCATTGTCAGGGTAGATGTTCAGGGTGCAGCTACTATTAAGGGCAAGGCCCCGGATGCTGTCTTCATCTTCCTGGCGCCCACTTCTCTTAAAGATCTGTCCAAGCGGCTGAAACAGCGCGCCAGCGAGTCCCAGGAGTCCCTTTCTCTGAGAATGGCCAAAGCCAGGTATGAGATGGAACGGCGGCACCAGTTTGACTACCTGGTGAGGAACAAGACCGGCCAGTTGGAAAAGGCTGTTGATGAAATAGAGGCGATAATCGCAGCCGAAAAACTCCGCGTCAAGCCCAAACGGGTTAAGATATAAGCTCCGCAGCCTGGCCCGCGATACTAGAGTGCGCGTGGGGGCGGCACTCTGTGGCCGTCCATTCTTCAGGAAAGAAACACCACTGTGGAATCATTGTATTAGATAAGAATGGAGGGCGAGACCAATGCCGAATGTATCAGGGAAACCGCGTGACTCTCTGGGCAAGGAGATAAGAAAACTATTCCTCACCGGGATTCTTGTTCTGGCTCCCATAGGTATCACCGTTTGGGTCCTGATCCAGATTTTTCTTTTTGTGGACGGCATTTTGAGTCCGGTTCTCAGACTCGCGTTTGGCCGCTCCCTCCCGGGCGTTGGCTTTGTCATAGTGATAATTCTCATCTTTCTGACCGGGGCTGTGGCCGGCAACATCGGCGAGAAGAAACTTATCGACTATTTCCATTCCCTGGTAGGGAGAGTGCCGATAGTCCGTCCGCTCTACAGCAGCATCAAACAGATTCTTGACAGCTTCTCTGAAGCCGGCAGGACCGTCTTTACGCAGGTAGTCCTGGTGGAGTTTCCCCGGAAGGGGATGAGAACACTGGGCTTTATCACGGGCGAGACCTCGGACAAAGCGGGGAAGAAATTGCTCAATGTCTATATCCCCGGTTCCCCCGCCCCGACTTCCGGCTTCCTTCAGATAATGAGAGAGGAAGAAGTCATTCGCACCACTATCTCAGTTAACCAGGGCATGAAGATGGTTATCTCTGCCGGAAAGGTAACGCCGTGGGAGCTCAGGGAAAGCTGGCCCGTTGAGAATGAGCCGGAAAGCCCCACTCATTAGAAGATAAGCTTGATAACCCAGGTTATCAGGGCAGCGAGCAGACCGCAAACCGGAAAAGTCAGAAGCCACGCAAAAACGATGTTCCTGGTCACTCCCCAGCGGACAGCGGAAAAACGGCGGGTGGAGCCGACGCCCATTATGGCGGTATTGATGGTGTGCGTCGTACTGAGGGGAATGCCCAGGAACGAGGCCGCAGTGATAGCTATGCCTGCCGAGCTTTCCGCCGCGAATCCGTGAAAGGGTTCCAGCTTGGTAAGCTTGAAACCCATGGTCTTTATTATTCGCCATCCCCCCGTGAGAGTGCCGATGCCCATGGTAACGCCGCAAAGCAGGACTACCCAGAGAGGCACATCGAATTTCGGAAGAACGCCTCCCAGCACCAGGGCCAGACTGAAAGCCCCCATGAACTTCTGCCCGTCATTGCTTCCGTGGCTGAAGGCCATGAAAGCGGCGGACAGTATCTGAAGCCTCCCGAAGATTTGCCGGATAGTGGATGCGCGGACTTTCATCAGGGCACGGTAAAGGCCCACGGTAATCAGCAGCGCGAGTCCGAATCCGAGGAAAGTCGAGAATCCCAGACCTATCAGTACTTTCTGCCATCCGGACCAGAGCAGCACCTGGGGACCGGCGCTGACAATACCGGCTCCCGTCAGACCTGCGATGAGGGCATGGCTTTCGCTGGTGGGTAAACCATAGCGGAAAGCTATGGTACTCCACGTAACCAGGGCGATCATGGCAGCTGCCACCACACTGAGGTCTATGGCTTCAGGGACGATAATGCCTTTACCAATGGTGGCCGCTACGGCTGTTCCCGTCAAAAGGACGCCCAGGATATTCAGAACAGCCGCCATTACTACGGCCTGCCTGGGGGATAGGACTCTCGTGGAAACTACAGTCGCTATGGCGTTAGGGGAGTCGGTCCATCCGTTGACAAACTCGGCCGCCAGAACGAGCAGCAGGACGATAATAAGTATAGGGTCCATCAGGCGTACTTAAGAGCCACTCCCTCCAGCACATTCGCCACGTCCTCGCAGCGGTCGGTGGCCGATTCCATGTGATTATAAATTTCGCGCCATTTCAGGATATCGGTAACATTTGTGTCGTTGATGAAGAGTTCGCCCAGGGCCGCCCTGTACACTCTGTCCGCGGCGTTTTCCAGGCGGTTCATCTCAACGCAATGAGTCAAAATATGCTTCAGTTGCCCGGGGTTTCTCAAATCCGGCATAGCTTTCACAAGCTCCTCGGTGGCCTGGACTATTATGGTAGCCAGTTCTTTGCACCTGGCGGTCGGAGCAGTTACCCTGTATATCAACATGGCATCCGCGGCTGCCTGAATGAAGTCCACTATGTCGTCTATGGTATGTGCCAGGGCGGCTATGTCTTCCCTGTCTATCGGCGTGATGAAGGTAGTATGCAGGCTGGAAATAATCCTGTGGGTTATTTCGTCACCCTGGTGCTCGAGGTCGGTAATATGGTCGATCTTCATCTCCACGTTCTCCCAGTGATTCACCAGTTCGTGCAATACTTTTGCCGCTTCCACGGCGTTCCTGGAATCCTCCTCGAACAGCTCAAAAAACTTCTTTTCCTTGGGTATCAGGGAAAAATTGGGCATGACCTCACCTCCATTAGAAAGAATCCGGAGCGACGTAATCTCGGGTTACAGGTTTGTTTCAGGGGAAGCTGGAAGGAATTAAAGAAAACAAAAGCCTTTTCCCTTACCATAAAGAAGAAGTAAGGGTTGAAAGGCTTCATTTCCCTTGTTCTGACAATTTGACTAGACTTAATTTTCTAGCTGGACAAAATAAGAAAAGGCCTGTATCCAGATAACTCATCGCAAACCGCTGTCATTATAATCGCGAGTTCTCCAAAAGTCCAGATGAAACTCACCTCTGCTTGAAAAGCTTCTCTATGCGCCCCATTATTTCCTTGTAGCCGTCGTTGTACTCCAGTTCCTCAGGCACCAGAGTGGCGGGATGTATGAACCCCTGCGTCCTCATTCCTTCGGATTTCTCGGCGGCCTTCCGTCTTACATGGTCCCAGTTTGCGCCTTCGAATCCGTCAATAGGACCTGTCAGCTTTCCATTGTGCATGCTGAACAACAGGCAGGAGACTAGAGGGTTGCAGTAATATGCCGTCGCGGTCGTGTTTATCCCGACGGGCATAAGCGTCATATGGTGGGACCCTCTCGTGTTGCCGGCGACAAAGTGGGCGTCCTTGAACGCGTAGCACGCTTCTTCGGTGGCGGGGAATCTTTTTTGCATGCGGACTATCATTGCCGGGTCATCCTTGCCCACGTAGGTACCTTTGATGTTGTGTAATCTGTCCGTTGATGCGGCGACGATAGGTTCGCCATCCTTGCCTGTCACGGACTCCACGACATACCGTCCCGGGTACATCAGGATAGCGGCGATCTCCGGCACCTGGGCCCAGGTTTCCAGCTCGACAACCCGGTTCTTCATCACGTCCATGACAGTGAATTTCACACCCTTCGCCAGCGTGGGGTTGATTAGCAGACCTGTGTTCGACTTTATATCGCAGAACATCGTGAACAGCGGGTAATTGTAGGCGCCGGGCTCCGTCTTGTCGGAGGCAAATACTCCGAACGCTTCGTTGGGCCTTTCCTCGAATTCCATCTCCGCGACGCCCGGGCCCATACCTTTGACGTTGCCTGAAAATGAATCCGCAAGAAGGTCCTGTCCCGCGCCGTACAGGCCTTCGTCCTTCGCCACCTGCACGCTCTTGCTGAACGCGTCCCATGCCATCTTATGAATCTCACGGTTATTCACGCCTCTGGTGTGCGGCATGACTATATGTATGTCGTCTCCCGCGTAACCGACATAGCTATCGATAATCAGTCCGGAATTCTGGGCGTCTTTTACGAAGCCCTTCACGCTCTTCAGCAGCGCGTCGGACGGCCTCGTGTGGCCGCCCACCGATCCGATGTCAGCTTTTATTACAGAAAGTGTAATCTTTCCCATCCGAATAATATCCTCCTGCCGCATGGAAGCCCGGGGTTCCCAACGGTCTATTTCCTAGCAATGAAATAATACATGCTACTCGCTTCTATGGCAATAGGTTGTATTCGCGACAGTATCCAAATAGCGGGGATAATGGTCGTCGATTCCTTTATCCACGTGTCCAAAATGTCTAAATCCAAATGCTAAATCAAATCCAAAACCCAAACTAGAAAAGGCAGGTGGAAAAAGCCACGGCCGGTCTCCCCGCCGAGGATGTGTTCCGCCCGTTTGCAGCCGGTTCTCCTTGAGTTGTGTGGAATTGATATGTTACAATTACCACCCATTATGGATGTAGGCAGCAACCTTACCACTGGAACGTCAGTTCCCAATTTCCTTGATTACATTTACTAAGACGCTCCTGAAGCAACAAGACCTGAAGCTGTGAATATCATAAGATAATGCCGTAGATTAGAATCAGCCCCGGATGGAGGCGGGACATGGCAAAGAAAGCGCCCGAGCCCAAGAAGCGCAAGGAAAACCGGCCTGAAGGTAAGACACGCTCAAATGCCGTGGAAAAGACCGCCTCACCCGCGGAGAGCGTTTTCCGTGTCGTCGGTATTGGCGCTTCAGCCGGCGGGCTGGAAGCCCTTCAGCAGTTCTTCAGCAACATGCCTTCGGATAGAGGCGTGGCATTTGTCATAGTTCAGCACCTTCACCCGACCCTGCACAGCTCGATGCCCGAAATCCTGTCCAGGTTCACCAAAATGCCGGTACGCGTGGCCGCAGACGGCACTAATGTGGAGCCAAACTCCGTCTACCTGATCCCGCCAAACAAGAATATGGGGATGCAAGACGGAGCTCTGTACCTGCAGGAGCCGGCGCGACCTCCTGCACAGAGGCTCCCCGTGGATTTCTTCTTCCGTTCACTCGCCCGGGACAAGGGAGCGGATGCCATCGGCATCATATTCTCCGGAACAGGGACTGACGGTACCCTCGGAGTGAGGGCAATCAAGGCAGAGCTCGGAACAGTCTTTGTTCAGGACCCAGAATCAGCCGGGTATGGCGGTATGCCGCGCAGCGCCATTGATACCGGCCTGGCCGACTTCGTGCTCAAGGCCGATGAGATGCCCCGGAAGCTCGTCCGGTTCATAGAGCATTTGACTATTAGCGGCGCCAGGTTCGTCGAGGCTGCCGGGGAAGTTAAAGAGCCGCTTCAAACGATATTGGCCGTCCTTCGGACCATGACCGGTCACGATTTTTCCTGCTACAAACAGGGGACCGTTCGCCGTCGCCTGCAAAGACGGATGAGCGTCAACGGGATACGTGATCTTGCCGGATACGCGCGTTTTCTCACGGAAACCGGAGATGAGGTGAAGGCCCTGGTGAAAGACCTCCTCATCAGTGTCACCAATTTCTTCCGCGACCCCGATGCTTTCGAATCTCTGAAAGCAAAGCTGAAGGAATTAATTGGAAACCGTCCTAAGGATGCTGACCTGAGAGTCTGGGTAGCTGGATGCGCCACTGGCGAGGAAGCTTACTCGATAGCTATCGTCATCTCAGAGTGCCTTGACGAACTTGATAAACGTTTACAGGTGCAGATATATGGCACGGATCTGGACGTTAACGCCCTGCAAGTGGCGCGGGGTGGTTTGTATCCGGCAAATATTGCCGCCGATGTCACGCCGGAACGACTCAAGCGATTCTTTATCAAAGAAAACAACGCTTACCGTGTGGGGAAACAAATCAGGGAGAATGTGGTCTTTGCGCCGCAAAACTTAATCAAAGACCCGCCGTTTTCCAGAATGGACCTGGTCTGCTGCCGCAACCTTCTTATCTACCTTGAGAATTCGGTGCAAAAACGGTTGGCGCCCCTTCTCCATTACGCACTCAAGCCTGGTGGGATTCTCTTTCTGGGGCCCTCGGAGACCATGGGTGATTCCATGGACCTATTTGGCATGCTGGACAGGAAATGGAAAATTTACCGCCGTCTTGACGTGGCAGTTCCTGCTGACAGGATGAGATTCCCCGCCGCGTCTGGTACTGCTTTTCGCGGGCCGGCTGGCGTGCCGTTGAGAAAGACGACCGAAGTCATGATACCGGAACTCACGGAGAAGATATTTCTTGACAACTACGCCCCTATCTTCGCTGTGATTGACGCGAAGTATCGCCTTGTGTATGTTCGCGGCAGGACTGGAAGGTATCTGGAGATGGCCTCAGGGCAGCCGAGTCTGAGCATCCTGGAAATGGCGCGGGAAGGACTGAGAACAGAACTTGGCTCAGCGATATACCGGGCGGCTTCCGAAAAGAGAAAGATCGTCCACGAAGGTGTTCGCGTCAGGAATAACGGCGGTTTCGAGACTATTAACCTCACTGTGGCGCCTCTCGACCAACCTGGAATACCGCCGGGACACCTGATTGTGGTGTTTCAGGAAGCGGCTGCCACCGGAACGAAGGTCAGGGTCTCCGAAAAGAGCCGAAAGCATGTCGCCGCCCTGGAAGAGGACCTCAAGCTCACCAGGGAGAACCTGCAAACCACAATCGAGGAACTGGAAGCGTCCAGTGAGGAGTTGAGGTCCGCCAACGAAGAGTTGCAGTCCAACAATGAGGAGCTTCAGAGCACCAACGAAGAGCTGGACACCTCAAGGGAAGAGCTTCAATCGCTCAACGAAGAAATGTTGACCGTCAATGCCGAACTCTCAGCCAAGAACGAGCTACTCGTCAAGGCTAACGATGACCTGAAGAACTTGCTGAACCGGACTGATATCGCCATCGTCTTCCTGGATAAGGAGCTCAATATCAGGAGCTTCACGCCGGCGACCTCTGACGTGTTCAACATAAGGGACATAGATGCCGGTCGTCCCCTTGACGAGATTACTTCCCGGCTGGCATACGGCGGGGTGGTCGGGGATGCACGTGAGGTGCTTCGTACCTTGCTGCCTAAAGAAGTGGAAGTTCAGCGCAAGGACAAACACTGGTATACAATGCGCATTCTGCCCTACCTCACTGGGCAGAACGCCGTCTCAGGCCTGGTCATGAGCTTCCTTGACATAGACAAGCAGAAACGGGCAGTAGGGGAGCTTGCCAGCACCAACAGGCTTCTCCGCTCGTTCCTTCATTGTACTTCCTTGCAGGAGTTCCTGGATGATGCGACAAGGCTGATCGCGGATTGGAGCGGCTGTTGCTGCGTAGGGATCAGAGCGCTCGATGAATCAGGTAACATCCCGTATGTATCACACGTGGGCTTTGATAAGGATTTTCTGGAGTCGGAGTGCTGGCTCTCGGTTAAGAACGACCAGTGTTCCTGTATTCGAGTCGTGACGGGAGAACCAGAGCCGCAGGATATTCCCATGATGAGAGCATCCGGGTCATTTTGCTGCAACGATACTTTTAGATTTGTTGAAGGTCTTACCGAAGCAGAGCAAGCCCGTTACAGGGGCGTATGCGTGAAGATCGGGTACAGGACCGTAGGTGTCGTTCCGCTGCGGTTTGGCGATAAGATTCTTGGCGCAATCCATGTGGCGGATACATCTGAGGGAATGCTCCCTCCGGACGTGATAGATTTCATCGAGGCCGTAGCGCCTATAATCGGTGAAGGGATTCACCGTTTCCTCTTGCAGGGCCAGCTAACTCAGCAACTAAGAAGCCTGTTCCAGGAACAAAACCAGCTTAAAGCGGTCCTGAAACAGGCTCCTGCCGGAATAGTTGTGGCCGAAGCCCCCTCAGGTAGAATCTTCCTCAGCAATGACCAGGCGAACAAAATCTGGCATCTATCGCAAATCACGGCAGAAGACGTGGCACACTACGCGAAGTATCGGGGCCTGCATGGAGATGGGCGTCCCTATGAGCCTGCGGAGTGGCCGCTTGCCCGCTCCATAACGAAGGGCGAGATGGTACTGAACGAAGAGATCGTCATTCTCCGTGATGATGGGACGACTGGAACCATTCTGGTATCTTCGCAGCCGATTCACGATGACGCGGGGAACATCATTGCCGCGGTTCTGACTCTTTATGATATCACCCAGCTGAAACTCGCAGAGATAAAAGACCAGTTCATTGGTATGGTATCCCATGAGCTCAAGAATCCGCTCACTGTGGTTATTGGTGCGTTGCACACTGCCCTGACTGAAGGGTTATCTCTTGAAGAGATACTCCAGCTTGTAGCGGACGGCCTCTCCGGAGCCGAGGCTATGACTGACATAATTGAGAATTTGCTTGAGCTATCACGGTACCAGGCCAACCGCCTGGTTCTCCAGATAAATCCCACGAGCGTGGAGAAAGTAGCCGGAGAAGTTGTACAGAAACTGCGGAGTAAGTCAACCATACACCGGCTTATTGTTGATATTCCCGCTGGCTCTCCCCCTGTTCTCATTGATAATGTGAGGGCGGAAAGGATACTTTATAATCTGGTCGATAATGCCATTAAATATTCACCCAAAGGCGGTGAAGTCAAAGTTTTCGCCCGGCGCCGGGATGACCACCTTGTTGTTGGAGTCAGCGACCAGGGTGTTGGGATATCGCCGGAGGACCAGCCACGGCTTTTCCAAGATTTCGAGCGGCTTGACATCTATTCTAAACATGGCATAAAGGGCACGGGGTTGGGGCTCAAGGTATGCCGCATTCTTGCGGAGGCGCACGGCGGGCGCATGTGGGTAGAGTCAGAGCCGGGTAAAGGGTCGACGTTCCTCTTCACACTGCCCGTGGCAAAGCAAGCTGAGAAAACATGAAGGCGGTGAAGCCCCAGACGATCAATGTCATCCGCTGAGCAGCTACCCCGGCTCTTATCGATTCTCCGTCGCTAATCAACAACCGTTTGACTGAACGTTCGCATTTACCAGGCTCCATGTCCGCCCGCAGGGACCGCAATCCTATTATTACTGAATCAAGACAGCTATGATATAATACTTTCGCAAAAGTGACGCAGAACGTGGATTTCATTTGTCATTTGTCATTTGGACTTTGTAATTTGTGATTTATTCTAAGGGGGCATTTTGAATTACGAAACTATCATACTGACGCGGGAAGACGGCATTGCTACACTGATGCTCAATAGGCCGGACAAGCTTAACCCCATGAGCGACTTGATGATAACGGAGCTATGCGACGTCACAAACGAGCTGAAGGCGGATACCTCTGTCAAAGTGGTTATTGTTACAGGCAGCGGCAGGGCTTTCAGCGCCGGCGGGGACCTGAACGCGGAGATTTTCACTACTCCTTCCAGCATAGAACTGAAGAGAGTCCTGAATAGGGCCCACCAGTATCTCTTTAATCTGCGAATCATGGAAAAGCCCGTCATAGCCAGCGTCAACGGTCTGGCTGTAGGAGGCGGTTGCGATCTTGCCCTCGCCTGCGATATCCGAATAGCCTCGGAAACAGCCAAATTCAGTGTGGCTTATGTCAACGTAGGGCTGCATCCTGATTTGGGCGCCTCCTATCTTCTGGCCCCGCTGGTAGGCTTCGGCAAGGCCTGCGAGCTGATTTTCACCGGCAAAATGATTGACGCCAAGGAGGCTGAGAGGATAGGTATGGTCAACCAGGTGGTGCCGGCCAATCAGTTAACCTCCGCTACCATGGAAATGGCCCGCTCCATCGCCAGGGGGCCTTCCATCGCCATAGGCTACGCCAAGACCTCCATCTATGAGAGCTGGAACAGGGACATACTCTCAAACCAGGAAAACGAAGCCCGCATCCAGGCCGTTGTCTGGACTACTGAGGACTCCAGGGAGGGCATACGGGCCTTCGCGGAAAAAAGGAAACCCAACTTCAAGGGCAAGTAGCTTGACGGACACGAAAATCGAGATAAGGCCCCGCAAATGCGCCGGGTGCCTTCGCTGCCAGATGGTATGCTCCATGAACTATCAGGGCGTCTTCTCCGTCGCCGATGCCTGGATTCAGGTTGATTTCGACAGCGCCGAAGGGAAATACTCCGCGTTCTTCACACCGGAGTGCACCAATTGCGGGCTCTGCGTGGAAAACTGCGCCTTTGGCTGCCTGGTTTATACGGAGGAAAAATAACGTGCTGGAATATGGTTACGCAGGCGCAGTCCTCCACATAGACCTCACTACCGGCAAGACAAGCAGGGAGGAGCTTTCCCCCAGCCTGGCTAAGGACTTTATAGGAGGGTGGGGCATAAATGCGGCGCTGGCCTACGACCTCATTAAGCAGGGAACCCCGGCCCTTTCTCCAGAGATGCCGGTAATCCTGGGGGCCGGAGTGCTGAACGGCACGCTCGCTCCGAGCTCTCCAAAATCCTTCCTGACTACCAGAGACCCGGCGGCCGGGACCATATCAACCGCCGTAGGCAGCGGCTATTTTGGGGCCATGATGAAATGGGCCGGCTTCGACCATATCGTCCTCCACGGCAAGGCGGAAAGGCCCGTTTACCTGAAAATCGTCGATGACCATGTGGAAATCAAGGACGCCTCGCAGTTGTGGGGGAGGGACATAAATGCCGCCACCGATGCCCTCAGGTCAACCGTAAAGGGCAACAGCAGCGTCCTCTGTATCGGCCCGGCCGCGGAGAACCAGGCCAAAATAGGCATGGCGCTTATAGACAAGTGCTCCACCATGGGCCGCAGCAACGGCGGCAACCTGGGTTCCAAGAATCTCAAAGCCATCTTGATTCAAGGCAATAAAGGCGTAAAGCTTCACAAAGAAAAGAAATTCCTGGAAGTGGTGGACAGGCTCAAAGATTCCGCACTGAAGGACCCCCTTAGGGATAAGTGGATGGAATCGGGCCTCTTCTTTGTCTTCAGCACCTGGCTGAAAGCGGGCTTCTTCATTCATGAGAACCAGACCCGGATATATCCTGTGGAAAAGGGAGAGAAAATCTTTGGAATGCAGCATTTCCTGAAGACCAGAGAATCCCTCGTGGGGTGTCCAAGCTGCCTCACTCCGGACAAGTATGTGTGCCGCATAGTGAAGGATGGAGTAAGCAGATCTTGCTTTCTCTCCACGTCCCTGGATCCGGTCATACTCTTCGGCTTCAAATGCGGCATAGAGGATTTTGGGCAGGCGCTGGAGCTGCACGACACAGCTAACCGGCTGGGGCTGGATGAGCTTACCTTTGGGGTAATGTTCGATTTCTGTCACGACCTTCTCAAAAGGGGAATCATCACGGTAAAGGATACCCAGGGAGAGGAGTTGAAGAAGGACTTCGCCACAATCAAGCACCTGCTGGAGATTACAGCTCAAAGAAAGGGCTTCGGAGAAGTCATGGCGGAAGGCTGGATCGGTGCCCTGAAGAAACTCAACCTGCCAAAAGAGGTTGAAGATGAGGCCTATCATATCAAGGGTACGGAGCCGGACTTCGATGCCAGGGTCAGCCTCGGCGTTGAGACCTTCGGGGCCGTAACCAATCCCAGGGGCGCCCATGATATGCCCGTAGGCGGGTTGACCATAGCGAAGGGCAGAAACGTGGACTTCTTTAAAAAAGTGACCGCGCGAATGGGTTTCTCTCCCGCGCTTCAGGAGAGGATTTTCACGGATACCGGTTTCGACCTGGGCAAGCTGACGGCCAACTACGAGAACTGGGGCATCTTGCTGAACTGCCTGGGTATCTGCTTTCGCATGCAGAGCTCCCGTTTGTATGACATGCAGTCGTGTGTCGATCTCTACTCATCGGCCACCGGCATTGAAACTTCGGGGGAGGCATTGACACGGGCCTGCGACAGGTCTTTTAATATTTACCGTGCCGCGAATGTGCGCGAAGGATTCGGACGCAAGGACGACCGCTTCCCGGACCGCTGGTTCCAGCCCCTCAAGAAGGAGGATGGTTCGGAGGTCAGGCTCCAGGACTACTTTGGAACCAAAGTAATCACAAGGGAGGACGCGGAGAAGATCCTTGATTCCTACTACGAAGAAAAAGGGTGGGATGTCCCTTCCGGAAAACCATCGAGAGCAAAACTTGAAGAGTTGGGACTCAACAAAGTTGCCCGTGATTTGTGGGGAAAATAGAATGGGACTGAAAAGGGCGAAGCTCATTGTCAGACAAACATTTTCCCCTTCCCCTCTTAGGGGAAGGGGACTAAGGGGATAGGGTCAATGACCACAACTATCGCTGTTGGAGGCAAGGGAGGGGTGGGGAAAACCACCCTCTCCGCTTTGATTATCCAGATGCTTGCGAAAAGCGGCTCGGTCCTGGCCATAGATGCCGACCCCAGTTCCAACCTGCATCTTTCTCTGGGACTGCCCCTGGAGAACACCGTCGGGGACATCAGGGAAGACATGAGCAAGCAGGTCAAAAAGGGCAAGTTCGCCCAGGGGCTTTCCAAGCAGGACTACCTGGAGCTGAACATACAGGAAGCCCTGGTGGAATCCGAGGGGCTGGACCTTCTGGCCATGGGAAGGCCCGAAGGTCCGGGGTGCTATTGCGCCGCAAATAATATGCTCCGCGTTGTCATTGACCGCATAGCTTCCAATTACCGTTTTGTGGTGATAGACAACGAGGCTGGAATGGAGCACGTGAGCCGGCAGACCACCAGGGACATAGACTTCCTTCTCCTGGTCTCGGACCCTTCCATGAAGGGAGTGATTACGGCCGTCCGGCTCAAAGAACTCATAAAGGAACTCCGTACCAGCGTGGGCAAAATAGGCCTCGTCATGAACCGCCTGAATGGCGCCCTCTCCCCGGAACTGGCTGAAGTCGTTTCCATGGCCGGGCTGGAAATCATAGGGAATTTGCCCACCGAACCGGAGCTTCTGCTCCTGGACGCCAGGGGGGCTCCCATCTCACAGCTCGCACCGGATTCCCCTTTGAGGCTGGAAGTGAAGCGCATTGCCGACAAGCTCGGCCTGCTTTCCGGGATAGAGAGAAATATCAAGATGTAGGGGCACGGCGTGCCGTGCCCAGAGCCCAAAGTTCTCCCGTTATTGTAAATAAATTTGGAGGAATAACAAAATGATACTGATAGGCGAGTCCCTTCATGTAATATCGCCGAGGATAAGAGCCGCCCTGGAAACCAGGGACAAGGCGGTTATCCAGGATGTCGCCAGGAAACAGGCAGAGGCCGGCGCTACTTACATTGACCTGAACATAGGCCCCCAAAAGAAGGCCGGACCGGAAATCATGGACTGGGTGGTCAAATCGGTCCAGGAAGTTACCGATTTGCCGCTTTCCCTGGACTCTATAAATACCGCCGCCATCGAGGCTGGCCTGAAGGCATGCAAGAAAAAGCCGCTCATTAACAGCACGGATGCCACCGAGGCCAGGATGGAAGCTCTCATGCCCCTGACGGCAAAATACAAGTCGTATTTGATTGCCCTCACCTATGCCGGAGGCGGCCTTCCCACCAGCGCCGATGCTCGTATTGAGCTGGCCAACGAGAAGATTTTACCCATGGCCGAAAAGTTCGGCGTTCCCCAGACCGACCTTTTCCTCGACCCGCTAGTGCTGACCATCAACGGCAACCAGGACCAGGCGCAGGAGACAATTAACGCGGTGCGCTTCTTCCGCCAGATGAGCGATCCACCACTCAAGAGCACCTGCGGCCTCTCCAACATATCCAACAGCGCGCCGAAAGAGCTGCGGCCTCTCATCAACCGCATCTTCCTGGTCATGATGATGGGCGCGGGTCTGGACTCCGCCATCGCGGACGTATTCGATACCGAGCTTATGGAAGCCGTGAGAATCGTGGAGAGCAGGGACGACAGCACGCCAAAGGGCAAGTTCTATGTCTCTCTGTTCGATGCCTACGCCGCCGGCGGGCAATTTGACCCGGGCACCGTGGATGCCGGCATTCCCGAGGTAAAGGACATGGTCAAGACGGTCATCATACTGGAGAACAAGGTCCTCTACGCCCACGGCTACCTCAAGCTGTAGATAGAGTTTTGGCCTGCCCCGGTTTGTGCTATAATCCCGAACAAGCAGCATCTTCAGGGAGGGTTAACGCATGGAACAGGCCGCTCATCAGCATCCTGAAAAGACGCCTAAAGCAGAGGCTAAAGAGGCTAACAAGGGCGCTATCTTTTCCCTGGTAGCGGTCTCGCACGCTCTTAACCACGTCCAGAGCGGAGTCCTGACCGTTTTCTACCCCATTTTCAGGGAAGAGTTCGGCATCGGCTATCTGGGAATCGGCTTCCTTTCTACCATCAATCAGCTCGTATCCAGCCTCTTGCAGGTCATTTTTGGATTCCTCTCCAGGTTCGTGGGGCGTGGCGTACTGCTGGGAGTGGGGAATATGATAGTCGCCCTGGGCGGCGTTGGTCTGGGGATCTCGATAGGCTACGCCCAGCTGGTGGCATGGACCTCGATCAGGTCAATCGGCGCCAGCGCCCAGCATCCGGTCGGCGCCGCCACTCTTGTCAGCCACTTCCCTAAGAACAGAGCGCGGATGCTCGGATTTCATCAGTCAGCCGGGAATATCGGAGGCTGGGTGGCCCCCTTGCTGGCCAGTTTCCTGCTCTTGTTCATGACGTGGCGCCACATATTCTGGGTCATAGCGGTGCCCAGCTTTCTTGTCGGAGTTGCCTATTTCTTCTTCAGGGAGCTGGTGGTACCGGCTAAAGGGCAGACTGCTGAAGGAGGGAAGAAGAGCCGGGCGCTGGCCGGACTGGCCGATTATCGCAGGGCCATGTCCAACAGGAACATCCTCTTCCTTACACTGGCGATGATGGCAGGCGCGGCGGGGCGCGGCACCAACGTTCTCAGCACCTACCTTACCACTTACCTGGTTGACACCTTTCATTTGAGCGTCTCCCAGGCCGGCTTCTTTTTCTCGGCGATGATGTTCGGGGGAATCGTGGGACCTATCGCCGTGGGCTGGCTGGCGGACAGGATGTCCCGCAAATACATCGCGCAATTCACGCTTCTGGCGGCAGCCGTATTCAACTTCAGCGTCATTTTTTATACCAGCGCGAACTGGATGCTCCTGGTACACCTGACGCTGGCCGGGGTTTTCATCTGGGCCAGAGGCCCCCTGGTGGAGACGCTTTTCACCCAGGCGACGGATAAGGCCTCTCTGGATACCCTCCTGAGTATCTACTACACCATCGCCTTTGTATCCGGTCCTATCTGGACACTGGTGACAGGTATCGTCATCGACAGGTTCGGCATCACGCCCGCCTTCGCCGTGATGGCCGCCTCATACCTGCTGGGCATGGTCTTCCTGGCTTTCGTGAAATTCGACAATCCGGAAAAGAGCGCCAGCCCGGCCAGTTAGTGCCTGCCGAACTCCCGTTCCAGTTGTCCTGAGCTGACGTGAATCATGGTGGGGCGGCCGTGCGGGCAGGTGCGGGGTTGCTCCGTCTTTTCCAGTTGGGCGATTAGCTCCTTCATCTCATCCTGGCTCATTTTCAGGCCCGCCCTTACGGCGCTGTGACAGGCCATCGAGATGGCTATCTTCCTTTCCCACTGTTCCCCGGGCATTTCCTGCGCTTCCAGGATTTCCAGGAGGGCCTGTTTGCCTTCCTCCCCGTTTAAGACAGCGGGGAGGGCCCGGAGCAAATAAGTCCTGTCGCCGAACGACTCCAGAGAGAAGCCGAAGCTCTCCAGCAGGCTCCATCTCTTCTTGAGGCCTATCTCCTGCCTTGGTGTTATTTCCAGGGTCAACGGGTCCAGCAGTCCCTGCACCTCCACCCCCTTTTCCTGCCTTTGGCGGAAGATTTTCTCATAGACCACACGCTCATGCGCTGCATGCTGGTCAATCAGATACAAGCCCTCAGGCCCCTCCGCGATGATATAGCTGTTGGAAATCTGCCCCATCACCCGCAGCACCGGCAGCGCGGCCTGGGCGGTAAAACCGGGAAGCGCGGGGGATTTCGTGCTTCCCTCCCCTCCTTCCAGGGTCAGGGGCCTTTCAATTGTGAAAGCGGCGGCGGGCGGGCCGCTGAAACGCCTCACTTCCGGCAGGGGCGCCTTCTCCGTCAGGCAGTGTCTGACCGCCTTTTGAGTCGCTTCAAAAACGAGGCGATCCTGCCTGAAACGGACCTCCCTCTTGGTGGGATGAATATTGATGTCCACCTGGGTGGGGTCAAGCGAGATGTTGAGTATCGTGATGGAATACCTTCCCGGCATCAGAAAGCCGGAATAAGATTCCTCAACAGCCTTTCCCAGCATCGGATTCTTGACCCAGCGGCGGTTGACGAAAAAGGAGTACATCCTGCCGGCCCGGCTCACCTCGGGAGGGCTGGTCAATCCTTTGACCCTGAGATTCTGGCCGTCCTGGCTTTCCCAGGATACCTCAAGCAGAGATTCCGCTATCGCCTTGCTGTAAACGGAGCCGGCGACTTCCCGCAGGTCGCCGGAGCCCGGTGACCTCAGCGCCGTTCTGCCTTCCACGAGAAGCAGGAAACGGACTTCCGGAAAGGCAAGGGCATACTGGTTTACCATATTGCTGATGTTTTCCACTTCCGATGACGCCGACCTGAGGAACTTCAGCCTTGCGGGCACGTTGTGAAAAAGCCTGCTGACGCTGATAACCGTCCCGGCCGGGCATCCCAGCTTCTTTTTCTGAAATACCTTTCCATCCCTCAGGCTGAGGAAAATGCCGGCGGCGCTTTCTCCGGCTCTGGACGTTACCTCCACCTGCGATACCGCGGCTATGCTGGGCAGGGCCTCTCCGCGGAAGCCGAGCGTGGCGATTCTCTCCAGGTCTTCCTCGCTGGAGAGCTTGCTGGTGGCATGGCGGGCGAAGGCGGTCTCTATGTCTTCTTCCGGTATGCCGCACCCGTTGTCTATGACCTTGATCAGTCCCGTGCCCCCGCCCCTCACTTCCACGGTTATCTGGCTGGCGCCAGCATCCAGGGAATTCTCCACCAGCTCTTTGACCACTGATCCGGGCCGTTCAATTACCTCACCGGCCGCTATCTTGGAGGCCACGTCATCGCTCAGTACTCTTATGGGCATTCTATTTCTTGCTTTCTTCCCGGGCTCTTTTCTTGAGCTCGTAGAGCCTGGTGATGGCCTCTAGAGGAGTGAGCGAATCTATGTCCATTGCGGCCACCTCGTCCGCAAAAGGGGAAGACGGGACAAAAAGTGTCAACTGCGCCTCCCCTGTCCTCTGCTGTTTGCCTTTCGCATTGCCCTTATGATTGGCCCGCGCGTCCTCCAGGGAAGATAGGATTTCCTGAGCCCGGCGCAGTATGGGACGCGGCATGCCTGCCAGCCTGGCCACGTGGATGCCGTAGCTCCTGTCCGCTCCGCCGGGCACTATCTTGCGCAGAAATACCACCTGCTCCCCTTCCTCCGAGACAGCTACATTGAAGTTCTTCACCCGTGGCAGAGTCTGAGCGAGGTCGGTCATCTCATGATAGTGAGTGGCAAAGAGGGTCCTGGCTCCCAGTCCCGGGTGATTGTGAATGAACTCGGCCACCGCCCTGGCTATGGATATGCCGTCGTAGGTGCTGGTACCCCTGCCTATCTCATCCAGCACGAGCAGCGACCTCGAAGTGGCGTTATTCAGAATATAGGCCGTCTCCACCATCTCAACCATGAAGGTGGACTGACCTGCCGTCAGGTCGTCCTGGAGTCCCACCCGGGTGAAAATCCGGTCCACAAGCCCGATGGCAGCCGATTTGGCGGGAACGAAGCTGCCCATCTGCGCCATCAGCACAATGAGCGCCACCTGCCTCAGATAAGTGGACTTGCCGGCCATGTTCGGGCCGGTCAGTATAACTATCTGGCAGTCCTTGCTGCTCAGGTAAGTATCGTTGGGAACAAAGACGCCTTCCCCCAGGTAGCGCTCCACCGCGGGATGCCTGCCCTCTTCAATGACTATGCTGTCCCCGTTGTTCAGCCCCGGCCGCGCGTAATTGTACCTGAAAGCTGCCTCCGCCAGAGAAAGATGGGCGTCAATCTCTGCCAGCGCTCTCGCCGTAGCCAGGACTCTCTCCGCGCTCATTCCCACCTGCCGGCACACCTGCCGGAAGAGAGACCTCTCCAGTTCGACCGTTCTTTCCTGCGCGTTCAATATGGTGGACTCGTATTCCTTGAGCTCGGGAGTGTAGAACCTTTCGACATCCGTCAGGGTCTGTTTTCTTATGTAGTCCGCGGGAATATGGGAGAGGTTGGCCTTTGATACCTCAATGTAGTAGCCGAAGACCCTGTTGTAGCTTACCCTCAGGGCTTTTATCCCAGTGCGCTCCCTCTCCCGCTGCTCCAGGCTGGCCAGGTACGTCCTGGCCTGCTTCGAAGAGCCGCGCAGGGCATCGAGCTCCGGCGAAAAACCCTCTCTGATAACCGGCCCCTCCTCCGGGTCATGGGCGGGATTATCAGCAATGGAGGCCGCGACGAGACTCACGACGTCCGGCTGGGGCTCCAGCTTCGCCGCCATCCTGGCCCCCTGCTCGCCCGCCTTGTTCAGGGCGGAAATCATGGCCGGCGCCTTTTCCAGGCTTTGCTTTAGGGCGATCAGTTCCCGGGCGTAGGCCATGCCGTTCCTCACCCGGTTTATCAGGCGCTCCATGTCAGCGACATCCTTCAGAAGGTCCCACAGCCCGGAACGGACCAGGGAATGGGTCAGCAGGGTTTCAACGGCGTCCTGTCTTTCTCCCAGGGCCTTCAGGTCCAGAAGCGGCTGTCCCAGCCACTGCCGCAGCATTCTCCCTCCCATGGGAGTTCTGGTGAGGTCCAGTATGGAAAGCAGCGAACCCTGAGCGGTGCCCTGCCGCGAGCTCTGAAACAGCTCCAGGTTTCGCCTGGTGGAGGCGTCCAGCATCACGAAGGAAGAAGGCTGATAGGTGAAAAGCCTGTTTATCTGCTCCAGCGACCCCTTCTGGGTATCTTTGAGATACTGGAGGAGCGCTCCTGCCGCTCTTACGGCCAGGGGCAGGTTCTGGCAGCCGAAGGCTTCCAGGGTAGCGCACTGCAGATGAGACAGAAGGTTCTCTCTTGCCTGTTCCAGCGAGAAGTAGCTTTCGGCGAGGGGCGTCATGGCGGACTGCCTCTGGACTGTAGCTTCCTGCCCTTTGGGCACGAGTATCTCCGCGGGCTTTATGCGTTCCAGCTCTCCGGGCAGCGACTGCCAGTCCATCTGGCCCGTGGTGAACTCGCCGGTAGTGGCGTCGGCATAGGCCATGCCGCAGGAATCGCCTTCCCTTATAAGGGCCAGCAGATAGTTATTGGCTTTCTCAGGGAGCATGTTGGGCTCGACCACCGTGCCGGGGGTGACAACCCGCATCACTTCTCGGCTCACCAGCCCCTTGCCGGTCGGCGGCGTGAGCTGTTCGCAGAGTGCCACCTTATAGCCCCTTCCCACCAGCTTGGCCAGGTAGCTGTCCAGGGCGTGGTAAGGTATTCCGGCCATGGGGATGCGGTTCCCCTTTCCCATCTCGCGGGATGTGAGAGTTATCCCCAGCTCTTTCGAGGCCAGCCGGGCATCCTCATCGAAGGTCTCGTAGAAATCGCCGAGCCGGAAAAAGACTATAGCTTCGGGATAGCTTTGCTTGACCCTGAGGTACTGTCTTCTTATGGCGGTCATATCAGGGAAATTCTACATCAAAGGGGATGGCGAGACAAAATGCTATTGTAAGCCGAGGTGCAGTTTGATTGCGTTTTCTATTTTTCTTTGAGAGGCGGTTTCGCTGAGAAGACCGATATCTTTCCGCAATCGGCTTTTCGAAATGGTCCGTATTTGGTGGGCCATTACCAGGGAGTCTACGTCCAGGTTTGCCTCACCCTTTCGTATCAGCACTTCGCCGGGGTATATCTTGCGGGCCGGTTTCAGAGATGTCAGGGGCAGTACGGTTATGACCGGCATTACCCCGTTGAAATCATCGTTGCTGATGATAATGACAGGCCTCTGTCCGCCTTGCTCGGAGCCTTCAACCGGGTCTAAATCGGCAATATAAATGTGCCAGCGCATCGGCGTCATGAGATCATCCTTGCCGTCTCAGCGTCGGCATGTTTAAACGCCTTCTCCACCTCCTCGACATCGGCAAGAAACAGAGGGTCCTTGCTCGCCTCAATATAGTCCTGGCGGAGTATCTCTCGCTTGATTCTGGCGATGTAGTCTCTCAGAGCTTCCTCAACCAGAGCGTTTTGCGAGCGGATCCCCTTAATTGAGATTACCTCTTTCATTTCGGAGAGGACGTCCTCGCTCAAGAAAAAGGTTGACTTTCTTTTGGCCGGATTGGTTTGTACCATTATTGCTACCTCCTATCTGTTATTGTAGAAGATTACGGATATATTAGCAAGCAACATATGGAAGTATTAATCACCAGTATATTGGAATTTGTTCGCCTCTCCGCCCTGGAAGACGGCGTTATTCGCCGGCAAAAATGCCGGCTTCTACTTATTCGTCCCAGCGATGCCTGTTCAGAGGCGTGGGAAATATGATACAAGGTGCTCATCCGTCCACAAGATGCTCATCCCCTGAGGCAAAATTCAGATTCAAAATGACACAAGGTGGACAAGATGCCCATGTTTTGGGGATGAGCATCTTGAAAATATGCCCTGTTATCAACAGCAGTGTACAAAAAGCAACTGAAACATTAATACATGACGAAAAACAGAAGATGATCTTAATAATTATGGCGGTTTGAAAAGGAATCCATCTGCAAAACGAAACCTGAGCGGTTTCCAGAAGATTTCATGTTCCAGCTTAGTTAGGTGGGTGTGGGAACTGCCGCGTGCGCATAAGAACCAAGACGAATGCTAATAGCTAGCCAGAACCGTCTCCCCCGCCTTCACCCTGTCGCCGGTTTTCACGAGGACCTTCAGCCCCGGTATTCGGGGAATAATCACATCAACCTGGGAGCCCTTGAATCCGATTTTGGCGATGCGTTGTCCCTTTTCCACGGCCTCTCCCTCTTTTACCAGGCTGGTTAGTTGATTCACCGTTTTGTCGGCGATCAGGACAACAACTACGTGACCCGGAAAATCGCGTCCCTTGATGGCCATGACTGTCCTTTCGTTTTCCAGGATGTGAGGATAACGGGAGAACTGGTCGGCGCTGCGGCCCCTGAGCCTTTCCAGGAATATCCGCCACCACATCGGGGCCAGAAGAACGTTCTTGTTCTGCCAGTGCCCCACCGTTTCCACAGCGCCGGCTACAGGCGCCCGCTGGGTATGAACGTCGAACGGACTCAGGAAGATGCCTATCAAGTACCCGTCGAGGACCCATTTTCCCCCGGCTTTTGTCAGTTCGGAGATATCCACGTCACGCCCTTTTTTCCGAGGAACGGGTATCTTGCCATCTCTGAACTCTTTCACGTAAACTACTCCCCCTCCGACCGGCCCGCCCCAAGCGCCGCCGTCGGCCGGGGCGACGATGTTCCTGCCCCCGGGAGTTGCTCGCTCCGGATCGCGGTAGAAGAAGACATAGCGCCAGTAGGCAAAGAGGGATACCGCGATTACCAGGAAGGCTAAGACGATGGAAAGAAGCAGCAGGTCGTGCTCCTACCGGTTGTTGTCTGGTCCCTTTACGGCCTTGTGTACGGCAGCCATGCCGAATTGCATGCGGGTATAGCTCACCCGGGCAAAACCTGCCTGGCGCAGGATGTCGGCCAGCTCAGGAGCCTGATAAAACCTGGGGATTGTATAAGCCAGGTAGGCATAGCCCGACCTGGAGCCCGATAGAAAACTTCCTGCGGGTCTGACCACCAGACTGACATATGAATGAAAAAGCTTCCTCAACAATCCTGACGGCGGCTGGCTGGTTTCCAGGTTAACGAATCGTCCTCCCGGCTTGAGCACCCTGTGGAATTCCCTGAAGCACCTGTTGAGGTTCTCGCGGCGCACATTCAAGTTGCGGGTCGCCAGAGAAACCGTGATGAGGTCGAACGTGCCATCCGGGAAGGGCAGGGAAGTGGCATCGGCCAGGGTAAAGAGTATCCTGGAACCCTCCGGCTTCTCGCTGATCTTGCGGAGCATCGGCAGGGAGAAGTCCGCCGCGATTACCCGCGCGTCCCACCCCGCCAGGCGGCTAAGGTACATGGCCATCTCGCCCGTGCCGCTGCAAACATCCAACCATAGTTGCCCGCCCTCCGCGGCGGCGATTCCGGCGGCTTTCCTGCGCCACAGGATATCCATGCCGAAGGTCAGCACATGGTTGATCATCTCATACGTGCCTGGAACATCGGAGAATATCCTCTGAATGGATTTGCCGGTAATTTCACGCCCACCTTGTCCCTTAGGCTTCTTCACCTTTCATCCTTAAGATCGCGAAGAACCTCATCTATCCGAGGTTTTATATGAGGGATAACGTCTTTTATGGTACGCCATACAAGCTCATATTTTATGCCAAAATAGAAGTGAATCAGCTTGTCTCTCATTCCGGCCATTTCTTTCCAGGGCACTTCCGGATAATTCTGAATTAAGGTATCGGGAAGATTCTTGGTAGCCTCCCCAATGATTTCAAATTTTCTTATGACAGCGCTAGAGGTCTTATCGTCACTTCTGAAATCTTCAAAGGTCATTCCCACTACGAATTTCTCGATAGCTGTCATTGCTCCTAAGAGGTCTTCAATGTACAGGACAGCATTTCTCATATGTAGACTGCCTCTTTCAAAATATTTTCTTTGATTTCCCTTCTAATGGCATCGACCGGGACGACGTCAACGGGAACACCGATTTTCTCTTCAAGAAACATTGAAAGACCAACAAGGTGAAGAAGATTAGCTTCTTCCTTGAATTCCACCAGAATATCGCAGTCGCTTTCGGGACCTTCCTCCCCTCTCGCAAAAGAGCCAAAAATCCCCTTTATTTCCGCCTTATATTTAAGAGCAATTTCATTGTTTGCTTCTCTCAGGAGATTTATGATCTCTTGTCTTTTCATTCCTCGTTACCTCCGACAACGCGGCTTTTATCCAAGATAAATCTACAGCACTATTCTCTTGCGGCGGTTGGTGACGTAGTCCACCAGGAGGTACTCGCCCAGCTTGTCCGGGTTAGTGAAAAAGACCCTTCCCTTATTGACGCGCGTAAGCTGGTTTACGAACTCAGTGAGATGATAGCTCCGGTCCAGCATGAACGTGTTGATCACGATATTATCCCTGGCGCAGAGCCTGGCTTCCTGAAGCGTCAGCTCCAGCGTCCTGGGGCTGGGTGGATATTCGAAGTAAGAGACGCCGTTCTCCAGGTGGGCCGTAGGCTCGCCATCCGTGATTACGATAATCTGGCGGTTGCCGCCCTTATGCCTGGAAAGCAGTTTTCTGGCCAGCATGAAGCCATGATGCAGGTTGGTGCCGTACACGTATTCGTTGCGGTCGGCATAGGGCAGAAGGGCGCTCTTTATCTCCCAGGCGTATTCCGAGAAAGCGATGAGGATAAGCGTGTCTCTCGGATATTGAGTCCTGATTAAGCTGTCAAGGGCCAGGGCGACTCTCTTGGCCGCTTGAAACCTTCCCCTCAGAAACATGGACCAGCTCAGGTCCAGCAGCAGCGCCGTGGCGCACCGGCTTGAGTCCTCTGTCTGGCAGACCTCGAAATCCGTGGGTTGCAGCTTCAGAGGGACGCACGGGCCTTCGCGCCTTATAGCGTTTTCAATCGTTTTTTGTATGTCCAGAAGGAACGGGTCGCCAAACTCATAGTGCTTGGTCCCTTCCAGCAAATCTCCGGAGCCCCCGCTCCTGTTGGCTTTGTGCCTGCCGAATCCCTGTTTTTTCATATAGGAGAATATGTCTCTCAGGGCCTTCTGCCCGATTCGCCTTATTCCCAGCGGAGTCAGCTCCAGCCTGTCACCTTTTTTGGTCACGTAGCCGGCCTGCTCAAGCATATCGGTAAGCTGTTTCATCAGCAGAAGGGACTGGTGGGCATCTTCCCCAAGCAGGTCTTTGACCTTTTTCGGGTCTATTTCCTGCAGAGAGTCCATAGAGCGGGCGGAGCTCATCTGCTTGCGAAGCTGGTCCACGCCCTGAAGTTGTTCCATCAGCTTCATGGCTTCTGAGAGAGAGACGGATTCTTCTCCCTCGAAGGGGTAGGAATTGCTGCCGGGACCTGAAGGCTTGAAATGCTCCAGGTGATTGGTGAGTTCCTCCAGCGATTCCCGGAGTCCTTCCTTTTCCAGAATAGAGTTCAGCATGTTATCGAGCTCTTTTTGCTTCGTGTCCTTGAGGCTGTTAAGCAGCGACTGCATCTTCGACATGCTGCGTTGCAGTTTCTCAATCAGCTCATCCAGGTCTTTGGGCTTATCGGGACCCTGCATGTCGCCGAACTTCTTCATGAAGTCTTCGAAGTCGGGATTCTTGCCCTGCCTTTTCTCCCTGAGCATCTGGTTCATGGCATCCAGCATATTCTTCATGTCTTTCAGCCTGTTCTCTTCCATGCCCTTCAGTTTCTCGTGAAGGTCTTTAGAGAAGTTCTCGCTCACGGCCTGCTTGAGGATCTCCAGAAGCTCCTCGAACTGGCTGCGGGCGGAGCTGTCGACAAAAGAATATTCCATCAGCCTGTTCACCGCGGCGCCCAGGTCCTGAGGAAGCTGGTCAAGAAAGGCCGTGTTCTTCTCCGCCTGCTTTTGCATCGCGTTCAGCTTGAGGAGGTCGTCGTCATTCTCGGTACGTTCGTACTGCTCTTTAGCTTCAGCCAGCTTGTTCCTGATACCCTGGCGTTCTGTCTCCTTGATATTCTGAAGGCGGTTTTCCAGGTCATCCACCGCGGAGTTTAGGTCATATTTCTTGAGGATTTCCTGCCTTTTCTCGTGCAGACGCCGCAGCAGCTCGCTGAGCCCTTTCACGCGGCGGTCCATGTCGCCCTTGAGTCCCCTTTCCAATAGCTTGCTTAAAGCGGAGTCCAGGTCGCTGTAGGAAATGAGGTCGTCGGAGAGGGCTTCCATGAGGCTTTCCGCGTCGATTTCGGGGACTTCCTGGGATCCGTCCCAGCGTGAGTAACGATATGTAATCAAACAATCACCTTGCTCGCCCGGCAGAGGGCTTCAGCCCTCCGTTGAGCCCTTGGAAAGATCTCAGGACCTGTAATACGTGCGGCCCTGAAGCCTGTCCTTATTCAGCTTTCTGTTGATATGCAGACCCTCAAGGATGAACTCCAGGGCTGAAGCTGTTTCAGCAGGTGAAGATTTGAGCTTCAGTTTTTCCAGCGCTTTGCCCAGCCCGCCCAGCGCTTCCGCGATCTCCACGTACTTTGAAGCCGGGAGGTTCTCCGACGTCTCTACCTGAATCCCGGAGGTGAATTTCTCCACCAGCCCAGAAAAATCGTCCGGACTGAAGTAATAATTGAATGTATTCACAACGCTCTTTTTCAGCAGGCCTTCCAGGAGTTTCATGGCGGCCCCTTCTTCCACGCTTTCCAGTTCCACTTTCCCGTTCAGCGAAGCCAGAATGCTGGGAAGGTCGCTGACGCGGGGCACGGCTTTCTTCTCGCCGAGCGTTATGGCCCGGCGCTGAGCGTTGGCTATCATTAGCTCATAGTCGCTGATGGACACTCTGACGCTGACCCCGGACCTCTGGTTGATTTCAGGGCTCTTCCTGGCCAGAGCGGTAGTCTCCGCGATGATTTCTTTCATGAACTCAGGGATCACCACCTCAACCTCGCCGCCTTTCCCTGTGGAGGAGTCAATCGGCGGGCAGTTGCACTCCAGTTCCATGATCTTTATCTCGTCCTCGTGACTGCGTGGATAGTGCGTCCTTATCTGAGAGCCGTATCTGTCTTTCAACGGCGTGATGATTCTTCCCCTGCTTGTATAGTCCTCGGGGTTGGCGCTGGCCACCAGATAGATATCAAGCGGCAGGCGTATCTTGTAGCCCCTTATCTGGATATCCCTTTCCTCCAGCACATTAAAGAGGCCCACCTGGATGCGCTCCGCCAGGTCCGGCAACTCGTTGATGCAGAAAATACCTCTGTTCGTTCTGGGTATCAGGCCATAGTGAATCGTCAGCTCATCGGACAGGTAGCGTCCCTCTGCCACCCTTATGGGGTCCACCTCGCCTATGAGGTCGGCGATGGTGGTATCCGGAGTGGCCAGCTTCTCGCCGTATCTCTGCTCCCTGCGAATCCATTCTATTTCCACGCCCTGCCCGTCATTCTCCAGTCGCCGCTGGCAGCTCTTGCATATGGGTTTAAAGGGGTTGTCGTTAATCTCGCACCCTTTTATGACAGGCACTTCCTCATCCAGAAGATTGATCAGACTGCGCATAATCCTGGTCTTCGCCTGTCCCCTCTCACCGAGGAAGACGATGTCATGTCCGGCCAGTATGGCGTTTTCAAGCTGAGGGACCACAGTCTCTTCATAGCCGATTATGCCGGGGAAGAACCTCTCCCCTTTTCTCATCTTGAGGATGAGATTCTTTCTCAACTCCTCTTTCACGGGGAGTACCCTGTAATTGGCTAACTGAAGCTCTCGAATATTCCGTGGCTTCTTACCGCTATCCATAAAGTTACCTCACGTTAAACCTGGAGGGAAACACCAGCAGAAATCACAATTCAATTATACTATAAGTGGCCCTTCCAACACCAAAACCAAATCATATGTTACCCCGGCGCGGATAAACAGGATTTTTGTCACTAAATTTCGTTTTGACAACCGTCCCCGCAGGGTATAGAATTTAGGCGCTATGGAAGGTGGTGGAAATGGCACCAGGTAATATTTACGGCGGGATAATCGAATACCGAAGGGCATTCCTGTAAAATTGGAGTGCCCTTTGTATTTTAGGTCAGGTACGAAGAATCTCAGGAGGTGAAAGATGCAGTCCAGCCTCATCGGAAAGATTGACAAGGCAAAGCGTTACGCGGAAGAAAAGGGACGACTAAGCTTCTCCTCTCTCACAGTTAAATTTCGGGGCGATAACGAAGAACACGTGGTCACCCTCAGTGACAGCAGATGGAAATGTGATTGCCACTTCTTCTCTCAGTGGGGATTGTGCAGCCACACTATGGCCATACAGAAAATCCTGGGAGAGATGCTTTGCGGGGAAGCTAAAGAAGGCCCAATGGCGGTAAGCAAGACCTAGTACTCGTGCCCCGGCGGGACCTTCCCCAGGTGCTCAATAGCGTCGGCCACTATGAAAAGAGAGCCCGTCACGAGTGTGAGGTCCTTCTCCCGGGTGGAGATGGATGCCGCCAGGAGGGCTCCTTCCAGACTCAACGACGTTTTTGCCTCAACGCCCGCCCCCGAAAAGGCCTCTTTCAGGCAGGTCAACGGGGCCGACCTTGGGTGCCGGGAGCGCACCAGCAGTATTTCGGGGAAAAAAGGCCCTATTGCGCGGGCCATTCCCTCAATATCTTTGTCCCTGGAGGCTCCGAAGATAAGATAGGCCGGGCGGTAAGCGGCGAAGCTTTCCTCCAGGCTCTGCTTCAGTCTCAGCAGGGAATCCACATTGTGAGCCCCATCCGCCAGCAGCAAAGGCTGTTCCTGAAGCACCTGCAGCCTTCCCGGCCAGGAAACCTGGGCGAAGCCCCTGGCGAGGCAGTCGCTGAACTGTGGCGTATTCAGGTTTAGCTGTTCCATCACCGCCAGGGCGGTGGCTGCATTCTCTCTCTGGTGGCCGCCCAGCAGGGGCAGGAATACATTGTATGAACCTTTTTTGCTGTTGAACACCAGGTACTGGCCGTGGAGGTCCTCATCGAGCCGGGTCCAGGCGATCTCGTCCTTGACCTTAATGAGATTAACGCCCTTCTCGCCGCAGATTCTCGCGACAATGTCTTCGGCTGAACCTGTGCCGTTTCCCGTCAGCGCCGGCTGCGGTGAAAGGACTACTTTGCCGCCCTTCTTGATTATCCCGCTCTTCTCGGTGGAAATCCGGTCTATGGTATTTCCCAGCACGTCCGTATGGTCGAAGCTGATAGCGGATATAACCGAGACTTCCGCGTCCACGATGTTGGTGGCGTCCAGCCTCCCTCCAAGTCCCACTTCCAGCACCTGAAATTCCGCTTTCCTGTCATGAAAATACAAAAGGGCCATGGCCGTAAGAGCTTCGAAAGTGCTGACCTCTCCATGCTTTTTCTCCCTGTTCATCTCCTCGACTTCGGGTCTTACCTTCTGCGCCAGGGAGCCGAAGTCTTCCCCTGATATGATTTGGCCGTTTAATCTGATGCGCTCCCTGATGGTATGAAGATGCGGAGAAGTATAAAGGCCCACGCTGTGGCCGCAGTAGTTCAGGGCGTTGGCGATGAGGGCCGATATACTCCCCTTTCCCTTGGTTCCGGCCACATGAATGGTTCTCGCCTGCCGGTGCGGATTCTCCAGCCTGGACATAAGCTCTTCCATTCGTCTGAGGTCCCAGGCCTCAGACGCGGCGGAGAATCCTGACTTCTCATAGTTGGTTAGCCCCAACACCCAGTCTACGCTTTCCACATAACCCACGATATGCCTTTCCTACATCTTCTTCAGCCATTCCAGAGCTGTGTCTATCGCCCGGGGACGCACAGGTTTTGAAAGCAGCGCCAGAAATTCCTTGTTCCCCTCAGCCCCCTTGATGGGTGACGCTTCCAGCCCACCCAGCCTGAATCCGTTGTTTACACACCAGTCCACAAATCTTCCCAGCACCCTGGCATGTATAAGGGGGTCCTTGATGATGCCTCCTTTGCCCACCTCTTTCTTCTCCGCCTCGAACTGCGGTTTTAGCAGCACTATTATGAGGCCTTCGGGGGTGAGCCAGGGTACAACGTTGGGAAGGACTTTGGTCACTGATATGAAAGAAAGGTCTATCGTGGCCACATCCGCCTTCCCTGGAAGGACAAAAGGGTGATGGGCATTAACTTTTTCAAAGACCACGACCCTGGGGTCCTTGCGCAGTCCCCAGTCCAGCTGGCCGTAGCCAACGTCCAAGGCGTACACAAGGGACGCCCCGTGTTTCAGAAGGCAGTCGGTGAAACCCCCTGTGGAAGCGCCCACATCCAAGGCAGTCAGACCCTTCACGTCAACCCCGAAGGTTTCAAGGGCATATTCCAGTTTCAGGCCGCCGCGGCTGACATATGGAGCTTTTCCTGCTACCCGTACAGGCGACTGCCCGTCAACCAGAGAACCTGGTTTGTCAACGGCCCTGTCGCCTATAAGGACCTCACCGGCCAGGATGAGAGCCTGGGCTTTCTGGCGGCTTTCCGCGAGTCCCCTCTCAACCAGCAGGGTATCTATTCGAACCTTTAAAGGTCTGTTACGCTTGACCGGTTGTTTCTCTAATCGCGTATCAATATTCTTCCCTTGCAGGGGCACGGCACGCCGTGCCGGCCGAGGGGATGGATCTCGCAGCCTGTCTACAACTCGTGGCCGTGAGTTGCCAGGTATTCAGCCACTCCTTCCGGAGTGGGCTTCATGCCTGCGCTGCCCTTCTCCCAGTTCACAGGGCAGACCTCGCCGAACTTCTCGTGGAACTGGAGGGCGTCCAGGATACGCAGAGCCTCTTCCACGTTCCGCCCCAGGGACAAATTATTTATGACCTGGTGCTGCACCAGTCCATCCTTATCTATGATGAAAGTGCCGCGCAGGGCCACCGAGTCGCTAATCAGCACATCATAGGCCTGCGATATGGCCTTGGTTATGTCCGACACCAGGGGATAACGGATCAAGCCTATGCCGCCCTTGTCCACAGGGGTGTTTTTCCAGGCCAGGTGAGTATAGGGACTGTCCACAGATACTCCTATTATCTCGCAGTTCTTCTCCCTGAACTGTTCCAGCCTGTGGTCGAAAGCCAGAATCTCCGAGGGACATACAAAGGTGAAATCAAGCGGGTAAAAGAAGAGGGTGATGTACTTCCCGTGAAAGCTGGATAGTTTGAAATCCTCATTTATGGTATTGTCTGCCATGACCGCCGTGGCTTTAAAATCCGGACAATGTCTGCTTACCAGAACTCCCATTTCTACTACTCCTTTTCTTTTTGCTGGTCAACCCATCCAATGTTTCGTAATACCCTGAGAAACCGGAAAACCCGCGCCCTATTTCAGGAATTGAGCGAAAATCTCCTTGGCAACCGCCATCTGCTCGGGCTGCTTCGAAAGGAACTCCTCGTTTTCAGAACCCATGAAATATTTTCCGTCCGCCCTGCGCAGCGCGACAGGGTCGAGTCCTTCCGTGGTAACATCGAGCCTGAGGCTCTGCCTGCCGAAAGCCTGGCTGAAAGCCGTCTGTCCTTCACGGGAAAGTACCCAGTTAATGAACACCTTGGCGGCATCAGGATGCGGAGGACGGTTAACCATGGCCAGGTTGCCGCTGGCGCCGGTTACGTAGGTGCCCTCTGCCGGCGTGAATGACGCCACCGGAGCGCCCGCCCGGATGAATTCAGTAATTACGGCTGACTGGGGGAAGAACAGAACGGAATACTTGCCCTGCGCGATCCATTCTACCTGCACACGCTGGTCCCTCAAAATAACGGGCTGTTGCCTGGCGATCTCCCTCCAGTAATCCAGACTCATGAGGTGATAGCCGATAACGGAGAAGCCTTTGGCGGCGGTGCCCGGGACGGTGGGGTCATTCATCACGATTTTACCCTTCCAGCGCGGGTCAAGAAGGTCGCGATAAGACTTTATGTCTTCCGGCTTTACCTGAGCCGTATTGTAACCCAGATTAGGTACGGGGAAACCCAGGAACATGAGTAGGGTATGATCACTGTCAATCCAGGAAAGTTTATTTCCGAACCACAATTTTGTGTCTTTTATCTCCGGCAGAAGGAGCGCCGAGTCAAGGGGCTCGAGAACGCCTGCCGGCTTTAGCTGCGTAGTCGGGGTAGTGGAGCCTCCCATGTAGACGTCAACCAGATAGATGCCAGCCCTGCGCTCGTTAAGCAGTTTGGCTCCCATCTCCCCTCCCCTGAAGGAGACAACTTCCGTCTCTATGCCGAATTTCTCTTTGAAACCGCTCTGCAAGGCTGTGCGCATTTCTCCGGGGGCGGTGCTGTAAACTATCACCTTGCCCTCTTTCCTGGCGCCCTGCACGACTTTGTCCCATTCCGACAACTCAGCAGGTTTGGCTGCGCCGCCGGGCGCTGCGGCGGTGGGGGCGGGAGCGGGACCGGTCCGCGGCGAACAACTGGCAATGAGAAGCGATACCGTGGAAATAATCAGGACGCTGGCGAGTAAAACATGTATTCTCTTGACCATTGAGTTCCTCCTCAGCTTGACTAATTGGTTTAGGCTTTGGGCCTGGATTTGGGTTTAGAATCAGGTTTTAGTAGCCAGACCTGCGTGTCCTTTATCATATCATTTTTTCTGAACTCAAGCTCGCTTAAATCCAGCCTCCTCACCTGTGTGTCGTCCCATCTCCTGAGAAAATCCTCCGCGTTCTTTAGAGGAAGCCAGGTCTTGTTAGTGCGGAAATGCATGGGGATTATCACTCGCGGCTTTAGCTGGCGGCATACCAGGCCTATGGTTTCGACCCCGGCGGTAGTGACGCCGCCCACAGGAGCCATGAGCACATCCACCTTTCCTATTTGCCCGATCTGGCTCGGAGTAAGAATATGGCCCAGGTCTCCCAGATGACAGAACCTTATGTCATCTATGCTGAAGCTGTAGATGATGTTGGGGCCTCTCTTTCTTCCCTCGGAATTGTCGTGAAAGCTGGAAGCCCCCACGATTTCTATTCCCCTGGGAGAATTCGACCTGGGTTCTCTTATGACCACCGGACTTCCGGGCAGCCCGAATGTCTTGTTGTGACTGAAATGATTATGGCTGATTGTAACTATGTCCACGGGAATTCTTATGGGCTTATATCTGACGAACGGGAAAAACCAGCGGTAAGGGTCGGTGAGTACCTTCACCCCGCTTGCCGATGTAAGAAGGAAGGAAGAATGTCCCAGCCACCTCAGTTTCATCCTTATCCTTCTTGTGAAAGCATAATGGCGAGATTCACCAGGGTCCTCACCCCCACTCCGGTGGCTCCCTTGGCGTTATACCCCCGGTCCTTCTCGCTCAGGAAAGTGCCAGCGATGTCCAGATGCACCCAGGGCGTATCTTCGGCGAACTCTCTTAGAAACCATGCCGCGGTTATTGCGCCGCCATAGCGGCCCCCGGTGTTCTTGATATCCGCCAGGTCGCTCTTGTTTAGCTCTTTGTATTCGTCGAAAAGGGGCAGCTGCCACATTTTCTCGCCGGCTGCCTCCGAGGCCCTGAGCACTTTCTGCAGAAAGTCAGTATTGTTGGTGAAGGCCCCGCTCACATGGTCTCCGAGAGCGATATGGCAGGCCCCGGTCAGCGTCGCCAGGTCGATCAGCGGGGAAAATTTCATCTGACGGGCATAGGCTATGGCATCGGAGAGAATAAGCCTGCCCTCGGCGTCCGTGCTTATTATCTCGACGGTCTTGCCGCTCATAGACCTTATTATGTCCCCGGGCCTGTACGCCATCCCGCCGGGCAGGTTCTCGGTTATGGGAGCCACGCCGGTTATGTTTATTTTGATGCCCAGCCGGGCTATGGCGCCCAGGGAAGATATGACCGCCGCGGCTCCGGACATATCTCCCTTCATCTCCCCCATTCCTTCCTGCGGCTTCAGGGATATGCCACCGGAGTCGAAGGTTATGCCCTTCCCGATGAAGCCAACGACAGGCTTGTCAGGACCTGCTCCACGGTAGTTCATGACCACGAACCGGGGAGGCTGGTGGCTGCCCTGATTTACTGCCAGAAGGCAGCCCATACCGAGTTTCTGGATATCTTCCTTTTCCAGCACCTTTATTTCGATATGTTCCCTCTCAGCTATCTTCCTGGCCTCTTCCGCCAGTTGCGCCGGAGTCATATAGTTCGCGGGTTCGTTCACCCAGTCCCGGGCGCGGCATACCGCTTCAGCGATAACCCTGCCTCTTTCCACGGCCTTTCCCAGGGAGGCGGCCCTGGCTGGGTCTTCCTCAACTATAAGCATCTCCTTCATTTCCCTGGTTTCCGGGTCCGGTTTCTTGTAGCGTTTGAAGGCGTACACGCCCAGGAGAGCGCCTTCGACAGCGGCCTGGGCTGCTTCATCCGGCTTCAGGCTGCCGTCCGGAATGACCGTGGCGCCCACCTTCGCACCCAGATTCTGAATATAGCGGGCGGCCGCTCCCGCGGCCATTCTGGCCCTGTCCAGGGTAAAGTCCTGCTTCTTGCCCAGCCCCACCAGAGCCACTCTCTTCGCCCTGATCTTTCCCAGGCTGTGAAGCTCCGTTTGCTCCAGGAACTTGCCGGTGAATTCCTTGTCCTCCAGCAGATGGCTGATAGCGCCGTCCATAGCTTTATCGATGGCTGCGGCGGGGCCCTCCGGGGCTGCCGCTCCTTCAAAGTGATAAACTATCAATGCATCGGCCTCAACTTGAGTCGCATCTTTACTTATTAATTTGATCTCCATCGCTTTCACCGCCTATCTAGAATGACTTTTTTTAGTTTAGCATACCAGACTCATTGCTGCACCTGAAAAATACGATGAAATCGCAGGGGCGGTCGGCCAACCGCCGCCAGTCACTTCCGCATCTCGCGCAGGACCTTCCTGAGTACCGGCTCTATGTCACTGGACGTATTCACCACGAAATGAGGCCGCGATATCTTCTGCGCCATGGTCTGCATCCGTTCATAAACAGTCCAATCGGCATCAGAGCTGTCGGCCCTCTCAGGGCTTCTCTTTCGCTCCTCAAGACGCTGCCGAACCAGTTCCGGCGAGGCTTCTACCCGGACGATGATGAGCTTCGCCCCGGCTCTTTCCGCTATTTTGTAGAGCTGCTCCCGGTTCCTTTCCTCAAGATTCGTAGCGTCAAGCGCCAGTGGTATTCCCTTTGACAGCAATTTCGCTATCAGGCCGTGAATGGCGGCAAATAGCCTGGTGCTTTCTTCCTCCGCATGGGTGGGGATAGAAAAGAGAGCCTTCCTCAGGGCGTCGCTTTCCAGTATCAGCAGGGGAAACCGGGAAGCAAGCCGGCGGCAAAAATACGATTTCCCCGTCCCCGGAAGCCCGCTCACCACGACCAGAACGGGTTTCACCTGCGGTTCAGGCAACTGCTTCAAGCTTGCCAGCAGCGTGGCAGTGTCAGGGTTCTCCCGTATTTTGTCTGCCATAAGGGAATTATACAAAGAAAGCCACGATGACGAAATCGGAATGTCGCAGACTCGCCTTTTGAATTTTTCCCGCTCTTTTTCCCGGGATTTTTTGTCCGTGGGAGCAATAAGGTGCTAAAATCTCTCGGGAGGGTTTATGGAAGAACGGCACTTGAAAGAATCTGCCTCTCCTGAGAAGACCTCCGTCCGCTACTTCTACGGATGGAATATGGCCGCAGCCTGCTTCTTTATTGTATTCGCCTTGTGGGGCGCTTACTACGGATTCAGCGTGTTCTTCAAGTCCATGACGTCCGAATTCGGCTGGACCAGGGCACAGACATCAGCAGCCATGACCATCAGCTTGCTGATCGGCGGCCTGACCGCGCCCATCGTGGGCCGGCTGATTGACCGCTATGGCTCCCGCCTGATTATGACCATCTGCGCCGTCCTGGCCGGACTGGGCTATACTATGCTGTCTACGGTAACTTCTCTCTGGCAATACTACATATGGTACGGACTGGTCATTGGCCTCGCTATGTCCGGCTCCTACGTGGTTCCTGCCGCCATAGTGAACCACTGGTTCATCAGGAAAAGGGGTTTGGTCCTGGGCCTCGTGTTTTCCGCCTTTGGCGTGGGGCAAATGCTGGTGCCGCCGCTGGCCACTCAGCTGCTGAAAGCCTTTGACTGGAGGACATCCTATATATTCATCGGCTGCGGCGTCTTCGTTCTGACCTTTGCTTCTGCTTTGTTCTTAAGGGATTTTCCCCGCGATAAGGGCCTCATGCCTGATGGAGAGGCGAAGAGCGCCGAAAGGGACAAGATAGCTGCGTGGGGATTCACGTTCGGAGAGGCCGTGCGGACCTCAGGCTACTGGCTTTTGCTGGCAGTCTGGTTTGTTTTCGCCATTCCAACCTATATAATAGGGGTCCATCTCATACCGTATGCCACCGATGTGAAGATCGACCCCATGAAGGCCGCCACCATTTTTACGGTGATAGGTTCCTTCAACATAGGCGGCAGGATAGTGTTTGGCCACCTCTGTGACAAATGGGGCAACAAGCCGGTGGTGTTCATATCTTTTGCTTCTGTGTTCCTGGGTATGCTGGTCATGATTGGGGCGAAGGATTTGTGGGCCTTCTACCTTGCGGGAGCCCTGTACGGGACCTTCTACAGCGCCGTGGATATTGCCATCATCAAGGTCACCGGCGATTTCTTCGGAAACAGGGCTATAGGCGCGATTATGGGGACTACAGGCCTGGCCTGGAGAACCGGGGCCGCGGGAGGCACGATAGTAGCCGGCCTCATATTCGACCTGACCCGCAGCTATTCGAATGCCTTCGCCCTTGCCGCCCTCTCCATGGCGGCAAGCCTCGTAGTTTCATTTTTCCTCTTCCGTCACAGGCCGCAGATGGCCGCGAGCTGAGGAAAAGGATTGAGAACTCTTTTCCAATTGAAAAATGAGCTTGAACAGATATCGATGGACTAAGAGAATTCAGTCATCCCGGTTAGCAAATCTAGAGATTTGTTGAAAGAGATTGGAACGCGCTTTTACCATCCTT